>JACLAB010000415.1_pt1 | contig 36909 bp, 45 predicted proteins | sample 8027921 | NCBI WGS metagenome assembly JACLAB01 (sample SAMN15725117, study PRJNA655200) | protist metagenome | isolation source: fluorescence activated cell sorting (FACS) single amplified genomes of... | place: USA: West Boothbay Harbor, Gulf of Maine | collected 2000-07-19 | reverse complement strand
GTATCTTGTATTCTATGTTCTATAAGTTCATCATTAATAAACAAACATAATGCAAATACTAATTTAATCATTACCAAAATTTCATTTTCTTCGCAGCTTTTTTACAAGCGTTACCAGTTGCTTTAGCTGCATTAGATACAGGAGCAACTACATGATTTCTAATTGGATTCATTACTGGTCTTGTATCAACTGTTATACTTGGACTAATAGATACACCAACTCCCAATGCTAATTTAACATCAGCACCTACAGTTAATTTACCATCCTCAACTGTTGCACCTCCTCCAACTTTTGCTCCTATTTGTGGACCAACAGAAACTGCAGCACCAAGCGATGCATTGTTTCTATCATTACCAATAGTAGCTGAAGTTCCAACTTCTGCTTTAGCACCTGCGATAGCACCTGCTTCACCCTTAACACCATTAGTACCTATTTGTCCAGATACTCCAATGTCTGAATATGTTTTAGTTCCTGCATGAACTTCTGTATCTGCTGATACACCATTACCAATATTAGTTGATGTACCTGCAGTAGCAGTTGCACCTGCTTCTACTTTAGTACCTGCTTCAAATTTAGCATTACCATTTTTAGCTTCAGCACTTACACCTGCTTCGGCAACAACATGAGTTTCTGCTTTTGCTTCTCCTGTTGTACCATTTCCTAAACCTCTTTTAGAACTAGCTTCTGCATTAGCTCCTGCACTAACTCCTGCTGACGCAGAGTTTTTATTACTTGTTGCACCTTTTGTTATCTCTGTTTCTGCTGATGAATTATTTTTTACCATTATTTATCTCCATTTAATTTTCCAATATTGGCTCTTACACTATCCTTTAATTTTTCTGTATCAACTCTTAATCGTTCTACATCTTGTTGTAGTCTTTCAATATTAACTTTGTTATTCATCATACCATCAACTCTTAAAGTTAATTTTTCTAAACCCTCTGCTATATGTTCAAGCAACATAAACTGCTCCTGGTCAATTGGCTTTTGTGTACTTGCTTCTAATAAATCATTTTCAAATAATTGATTCTTAGTTTCTAATTGATTAAGTCTTTCAATTACACCAAATGCAAACCATGCACCTACTACAATTGCAGAAATTAAACCTATTAAATTTCTTAAAGGTAAACCAATATTTGTATTTGAATTTAGTTTCATCTTACAGGTCCTCCAAAAAGAGTTAGTAAACATATTGCTATTATTAATATAGCTGTAAACTTATAGTTCATATCTTCAGGTTGTTTCATCCTACAATACTCCATATTAATTATTTCTTTACTAACTTACCTTTGTTAATACCTTCTTTTATTATATATGATTGCGTACCATTAGCACCAGTTTCAACTTCTTTTTTAAGATTCTTAAACAATTCCATTTCTTTTAATTTCTTTTCAAGTTTCTTTTTAAAAGCTTCTAATACTTTATTATCTCTCATTTCTTTTGTCTTTTCTTTTTTAAAAGTTTTACTCTTGATTGCCATAACCATGTAGTAAACTTAACAGAGTAAGTTTCTAACCATGAAAATATATTATCAATACCACCAAAAAAATTATATAACCATCTATCTAACATATTATTTTTTTACTAACGAACCTCCAAAGTATAAACCAATAATAGCTGATACTAAGTTAGTATCTAATGGTGTAATAACTAAACTATTAGATGATAGTGTTACCCATTTCATTATTTCTTTTTCTGGTATAAATAAAAAACCAGGTTTAAATTCTAAGTAACCTACAATTACACTTACATCTGGTTGAAATAGTGGCATTAGTTTTGGTAGTAATACTATAGCAAACACAGCAGTCAATGCTATGATTCTTCTAGTCCATTGAAAACCTTTGTTATCATATTCTCTTGCTTCTTTAAAACCTTGTTGTTGTACCTCTGCTCTTTGTATCAACATCTTTTGTTCTTCTTGTTTAGCCTTAATGCTTTGCGACCATATACTCATTACTCCTCCGAGTACAGTTGAGCCTAGCATTGTTATCATTTCAAATGGCATATTATTTATCTCCTTTTATTTTTTTAATTACAACTCCTGATGAACTTATTTTATATTTACCTGGAATTTTTTCTACCTTAAAACCATCGCCTAAAATAGATTTAATATAATTTACTAATTCATCTTTTCCAAATCCTTTTTGAAAAGTTTGACTAGTTGTTCCTTTTCCTAAAATATAACCATCACCATAACGTATTACTCTTTTAGAATTATTTTTTATAGCTTTTTCAGCTACCTTAGCTACCTCATCTCCTCTAGTAGTAATAATAGCCATACCTTTTTTACTTATTAATTGTCCTATTTGTTTAACAACATTCTCTCTTTCAAGTTTATTCTCAATTACATTTAATACATTAGCATTAACAACACCATCCTTAGAACCAAAACCTTCCTTAAATATAACATCATCTACTGACCTGTAATCAGGTAATCTTCCTGTAAATAATTCACCATCAAATTTTATTTTAGATTTTAAAATTTTTTCATCTGGAACAAAAGGTTCATGACTAGTTACTTTTTTATTTTTAAATTGTCTTGTTCCAATACCTATACCAGAACCAAAATCATGTACATTTTTAATGTTAGCATCATCAAATATTTTATTAACTTTTTTATATGTACCTACTGTATTAGTAATTGCTGTTTTACCTCTATCAATTAATAAATCTGATACATCTTTTGCTAAATCTTTTGTAGTATTTTCAGCAGTTTTTTTACCAAATGCTTTTGTTACTTGATTAGCTACTGCCTTACCTACTATACCACCTATATTTTTTTCTACTCTATCAAGTTTATCTTTATTTAATTTATTAAAAAAAAAGTTTGCAAACTCTTTATTTCTTTCTACTAATTCTTTAAAGTTTTTATTCTTATCTGTGTATCCTCTTTTATATTCTTTTTTTATTTTGTCAGTATTCCCTGTAAATAAACCATCTCTAAAATTTTTAAATTTATCTACCATTCCTGCACCACCATTAAACTGAAAGTCAATAAGCATTTGTTTCTTTGTTTTATCTAATGAAGTATATTCTTCAGGATAGTTATTAAGTAATTCTAACTCTGCTTTTTCTAAATCTCTTATTAATATATCATCAAGTTTTTTTTCGTTTAAATTATCAATATCATATTCATAAACTTTTCCTGTTTCTTTTTCTTCATCAGTAAGTTTATGTCCAAAACCTAAAGTATCATTACCACCTTCAGCAGATGGATGGATGATATTATTTTTATCACCTCCTAATAACTCACTATTCTCTACTTTTTTTATATAGTTTATAAATTCTTTATCTTCATAAACTTCAGGTTGACCGATAACTGTATTCTCTTCTGTTTGTTCTGGTTTTGCCATAGGATATATTACTTCTTTAGCTGCTTGTTCTGCTGCATCATGTAAACCACCATGTTTAAATCCTTTTCTTTTAACAATACCTCCTTTTGAAAACATTATTTCACTTCCAATAGTTCCACTACCTGAAGTACTTATACTTTTATTAGAAGATGAAAATAGTTTTTCAATATTTCTTCTCCAGTTAGGTAAAGGTAAAAGTCTTTCATTTACAATTCTTATTGCTCTATCAGTATCATCATTCCATACAGATTGTAATGCTTCTACTGGTGCTGACGCTACTTGTGCAGCAGGTGGAAATAAAAACCAAGGCTCTCTAGAACCTGGACCAATAAATCTATTAGCTACTAGTTCAGGTAAGTAACCAAACATACCAGATAATCTAGCACCTTCAGCCCACCATCTATTGTTATTAGCATCGTAATCAGTTACTACTTCTCCATACTTTGCTATCTCTCTTAATGATTGAACACCAGAATAAATTGGTAACACAGCTAAAGTTTTAACTAAAGTTTTAGCATTTCCATTTTCCATTCTCATTAATATTTTATTTGTTTGTGCTGATTTTGCCATAGCCCATGATAAAAACTGACCCATTAATCTTACCCATTGATTATTACTTTGTGTAAATAACAATCTATTAGATACTTGAGGTATTAATGCATCTCTGTTTGCACCTATAATACCTGCTTGATTTAAAGAATTTTTATTTGTAGTAATTTTAATTGCTTCATCAAAGTTTTTTGATTGAGCAATCTTTAAAGCTTGATTAGTTTTAATACCATAATTGTTTTCTAAAAAATATACAATTTGTTTTGCTTCTCTCTTACCTAAATTATTATTTTTTGCTAATTTACTTAGTCTTTGAGATAAATAAAAAGCATCAGCAGCAGCAGTATTATATGCAAATCTTCTAGCATAGCCAGTCAACCATTGCAAACCTAATGCTTTAAACATAATGTTATTAACCTTAGCTGTTGGAGTTTTACCTACCCATCCAGCATTTAACATTATATTTCTACCTTCAAATCCAGCAGACTTATCTAAACTAGCTGGAATAGCATTATCAATATCTTGGTTTAAAGCTTTAGCTGCTCCTTTTTCTCTTTTGTTTGTTAAAGCTGTATCTTTAAATCCTTTAATAATACTTTTCCAATTAGCAGAATTTTGTAAAGGTTGAACAATATCACCTAAAGATGATATAGTAACTCTTCCTAACATATTTAAATTACCTAGTGTTGCTAATATACTAGCACTAGACTTTGCAGCACCTGTCATAGCTTTACCATACCTATCAAAGTATGCATCAATACTTTCTGATACTAATTTTATTTCTTGGTTAGCAGCATTGATAGCTTTTTCTTTTGGTAAACTAGAATTTATATATTTGTTTTTTATTTGTTGCATTAAAGGAGTAAGTAATTCTCCATTAGTTCCAAACTGCCTAGCAAAAGCTATAGACTTAACTGAATCATTTACAACATTACTTAATATAGCACGAGCATCATTTACTAAATACCCTTTCTTTTCTAATACTTCTTCAACTAATTTATAAGGACCAACTAATGTTCTTTCTTTTTCTATATGGTCTGATACAGGAGTTTTAATAAAGTTTCTATTTGTTAATTTATCTTTACCTGCAAGTATTTCTTTTAATACACTAGCATTAAGAACAGTATCTCCAGACGTTGTATGTCCTTGATAATATCTTTCGGCTGCTTTTTTAGGGTCTTTATATTTTAAACTTTTAAAGATACCTTCTAATGTTTCCAAGAAAGCTTTCTCATCTTTTTTAATAACATCATAATTTAATAGTCTTGGAAAATAATCTGCTATTTCTTTTTTAGAATAAAAACCTGAATCATTATATAAAGATTTAAACTCATCCATATAATTTCTTAAATCTGTAGATAATTTTTCTACATTAGTAGGAGTATCTTTTGTTAATTGTTTACCTCTATTAATAGAAACAGCAGCAGCTATTTCATCATCAGTATAACCTTTAGTTATATTATAAATTTTTCTAAAGTAATATCTTTGCATCTGTTCAGCTACAGCTATTGCTGATTTTTCTTGAACAGGAGAATCTACTTCTCTAAATAACATCTTACTTATTTTTTCTGTAGCACCACCATAAGAATTTAATTTAGATGCACTTGTACCTGACATTAAATCTCTAACTTTTTGCATAGTTAGTTGTGTAAATTCTCTATCAATAATACCTAATACTTTTCCTTTTTCTAAATTAGTACCAAACTTAGAACTTCTTTGAACCATTTTTTGCATTTGACCTGCCATTGCACCAGCAGCAATCCAATACATTAAATCAGTTTCTTCATCACCAAATAAAATTCCACCAGTAGCACCCATACCAGCACCAACTAATGGTCTAATAGTTGCAGATAATAAACCTCTTACTGCCCAATCAAACTTAGTTTCATTTTTCTTTAATGCTTCTAATATTTTAATATTTCTATTAGCAACTAACTCACCCCATTTATCTAATTTTTTAGATTGAGTATTTATTAATATTTTTTTAGCTTCTTCACTAGCTTTCTTAGCATCTATAATTTCATTTCTAATATTTATTATTTGTTTACCTAAACTTTCTTGTGGTAACATACCAGGAACATTAGGCTTAGGTTTCTTTCTACCTTTTAGTTTTCTTATTTTAATTAATAAATCTCTTTTTTCTAGTAATGTTTTTTCTAAAGATTTAAACTTACCTGTTTCTTTAGCTATAGGTCTAACAAAGTTATTAGTCCATTTAATTAATTCTTCACTAGCTTTTTTAACTTCTGGATTGTTTGCAGCAACTTGTATTTTTTTTAATTGAGGAACACTTAAATTATTTTGTTTAGCTAACTTGTCATCAATAAAATTTGCAACCATATCAACTTCAGTTTTAATTAACTTAGGTGCATACTTCTTTAAAAGATTACCACCTATAGGTATTACAGCACCAATAGCAGCAGCAGTACCAGAACTAACAGCAACATTACCCCAATCTACTTCACCAGTCTTAGCGAGACTATCAATAACAACATCACCACCAACTAATAAACCATTAAGAGTTGCTGAACTAATAGGATTAGTCATAGCTTTTAAACTAATTGGATTTAAATAACCAGCTAAATAATAAGGGTCTAATAAATCTGCAAGTACTGAACCTGTTGTTACAATTCCACTCTCTTTATCTTTAGCAGTACGAAACTTCCAATGTTCTTTATCAAAAGCTTCTATTCTTTTCTTTTCATTTTCTACAATAAAATCTTTAAATGTTTTATCATCATCAAATAAATCTTGTACTTTAGCTTTACCTATTCTAAAAACATTACCAAAGAACATAGTTTCTTTATCCCAACCATATTCTAATTTTTCAAGATTAGATATTTCTATTTTTTCTCCACCTGTAAGGTCAGAAGACATTTCATTAAGTAATTTAGTTTGGGGAGTTTCTATTGTAGAACTTAATTGTTCTATTTCAGAAGTTGAAAGAGGAATACCTCCTGTTAAAGGCTCTTGTTCTACTTCAATATTTGAGAGGGGAGTATCATTTACTAAAATGTTTTGTTCTTCATTTGTTAAAAGAGTACCACCTGTTAAAGGCTCTGAAGACATTGTTTTTCCTATCCTTTATTAAATGGTCTAATATTAGTATTATTAGTTTTCATTTTTTCAAAGTTACCTGCAGTATCAGTAAATGCATCAGTTATTTTTTTTGTATTAGCATCTGTATTTGCCTGTATATCTTCAAAAGTTGTTCCTTTTATTATTTTTTTATCTGTATTAGGTTGTGTATTGTTCCATTTATCATATTCAATTTTTTCTTCAGCAGTTAATTTATTTTCTTGTTTTGAATTTTTAATATTTTCCCATGTAAATTTTTCATTTCCTCTAACAAAACCAGAACCATCAGGTAATAAGTTAATATTAGTTTTTATTTCTTTTGGTTTATTATCTATAATAATTTTATTTTTTTCAGTACCTTCTGTAGTTATATCTTCTGTTTTAACTACATTACTATCATAAAAATTTTTTATATTTGCATCCTTAGTTAATAAATACTTTTTAAATTCATTAATAGTTTGAGCATTACCTTCAAACAATTCACTATATACAGAAGAAACTTTTGACTGACTATCCATATTTTTATTTTTAATAGTATCAGCTTTAGCAACAATAAAGTCAGCCATTACTTTACTAATGTTTTGCATTTGATTTTTGTCGTCAATAGTTAAAATTCCAGCATCACCTAAGTTAATTTCTCCTTGTTCTCCTACAACAGACAAAGGAACAAAAGTAGTTAAGCTATATTTATTCTTACCATCTGAACTTATTCTTCCATCAATATTTGTAACTCTACCTTGATTAATAATATTTGACATTTCATTAAATACAGTATCATTATTAAAATTTTTAGCAATTGATGTTGGTTGTTTATTAATATTATAAGCAGTTACAGCATCTTTATTATCTCTAATTGTTGTAAACATTGTTTCCATAGCCAATAAGTTTGTTATAGAATTAGCATTTTGTCCTACAATTTTACCATCTGTTTTATCAAATTTTAAAGATATTTCATTTGCTCCACCCATACTAGAAAATTTATTTAAGTATTTAAATGATTTATTATTTTTAGCATTTAAATCAAAATTAACTTTTCCATATGCTGTATCCCATGAATCGTTATAGTCCTTAGAAGGAGTTCTTAATCTTTTAACTGTATCTTTAAATTTAATTTTAGAAAGGTCAATATCATCTCCAACAGTTTCTTCTTTAATTATTTTAGCTGCTTTCAATTGCTCTTCTATATTAGCGTTTACATTTTCATTAATATTAGATTTTCTTTTAAGTATTTTATTAATTAAGAAACTATCGCCTTTAGCATTTTCAATTGCATCAGCAAATCCTTTGTTAACAATTGTAGTATCCGTATTAAATTGGTTATCGATATTTTTTCTATCCATAGTAAATTTATAATCTTTAGCACCACCAAAATTAGCTAACATATCTCTAAAAGCTTCAGGGTCAGTTTGTTGCATTACTTTATATTTTTCAGTACCAAGAGTTGTCATTAAATATTGTTGAGCATAAGCCTCTTGTGTCATGTTAGGAGCTTCAGAATTTAATCTATTAATTTCATTAGCTTTTTTTCTTTCAGCATCATAATTAGCAATATCTTTAGCATACTTATCTTTCTTCATTGCAATCATTAAATCTCTATTAGCTTTTAATTCATCTGCTCTAATTGCTAAATTTTCTTTAGTAATTTCTTTATCTCTTTCGATTGCACCTGTAGCAAAGTTACCAATATCTTTTAAAGTTAATTTAAATCCCATTATACTTCCTCTTCTATTTCTTCTACTGAAGCTTCTTCAACTTTAGTAGGTAATTCTTTTTCAATTCTTGATAATAAACTTGAGCTAACTGAATCTTTGTTAGGTTCAACTTTAGCTTTAGGTTCATCAGGTATTCCATCACCATCCATATCTACTGGTGTAATATCATCATCAGGAATTTCTGTATCAGGGTCGCCATCTTCTTCATTGTATAATACATAATCTTTTATTTCAGCATAATCAGCAATTGCAATTAATAAATAAATAGTAGGCTCTGCTAACATTAACATCATATCAGGTGTATACTTACCTTCAGTATATCCTTTATATAATATTACTTGTGCTATCTCATCTAAAGCAACACCATCAGAAATAATTTCAATTAATCCTCTTAGAGTAGCTTGTTCTGTTAATACCATATATACAGCCATCATAGCTTCATCTTGGTCTGTATATTCAGGTGGTCTTTCCCATGCTTTAGCATTTTCAGGTGATGCTGTTAATGATTCTCCAGGAATAGGAGCATTAAAAGGATTAACACCTACTTCATCAAATTGATTTTGTTGTAATTTTTCAGCCATTATGTTCTATACTTTCTTACTTTGTTTGCTATACTCTTTGGTTGTTTAACAAATTGTTTACCTGCTGCTGTACCTTTTCTTTTAGCTGCACTTGTTCTTGCATACTCAGAAGAAGATAAAGCTTTTATAGCAGCACTAGGTAAATATCTTTCACCTGTTTTAGATGAAGGTTTACCAGATTTAGTTCTCCACTTTTGTTTACCCCAGTCTTTTAAACTTTTTTGAGATGTTGATAATGTCATTATTATTTATAACCTCCACCTGCTTTCTTATAGGCTTTAGCTAAAGCTTGTGCTTTTCTTGCACTCCATTGTCCAGCACCTGTGCCATGTGAAGCTTGTGATTTTATTCTACTAAATATTTTTTTTCTCATTGTAGGTTTTGTATAATTACCTGCTTTATTTACTGCCACTAGAATGAACCTCCGTTAAGTAAATTCATATTTTTATAATATGTTCTCATATTATTAGCTGCTGCACCACCAAATACATCTTCTACAAAAGAACCTCCTGCAGTTCCTTGTATATCTGTACCACCATAACCTGACATTCCTGTTTGCATAGTCATATCTTGTTGACCCATATAGTATGGACTTATCTTTTCAGTTTCTGCAGTTAATAAACTTTTTCCATAACCCATTGCAGTTTTTTTAGCAGCACTTAATAATTTATTAGATTCTGTAAGAGTATTTTTAATTACTTGATTGCTATAATTTTTATTACCAGTAAAGTTTAAATTACCTGATACTCTATCTCTTGCAGTTCCATAACTATAATCACCAGTTTTTAATAAGTCAACTTGAATTTCTGATAACATATCTGTATCACCAAAATATCTTGATACACCATTTGCATTCATAGCATCATTTCCTGTAAGAGCATCGTTAACATAAGTACCTAATTTTTTTTCATAGTTTACTCTATCAGTAAAATATCTTTTCATATCTGGACTAAAAGTATCTAATTTACTTTTATATGCATCATTAATAGTTTCAGTTATTAAGTTATCAGAAGCAACACTACCTTGAGTAAACCAACCTGATTTACCTAATGTTTGTCCTGATAATTGTTCACCACTAATTTGACCAAGTTCTAATGCTTTAGCTGCTTGATTAGATGTCATAGTTGTTGATTGTGTATAACCAAAAGGATTACCATAATCTGAAACTTGAACTGTACCTTGTGGACCTTTAAAAGGTTTAGGTGTATATTTTTTTAATTGACTAATTTTAGTTCTTGCTGTATTAAATAATTCTTTAGCTCCATTAGAAATTTTAGAAAAAATATTATTTCCTTTTCCTATATCAGAAAAACCTTTTGTAATTGATTTAGTAATACTATTAAGTTTAGAACCTACTTTTAAAGTTGCTTGACTATAACCAGTTCTAATAGCATTACCTAGATTACCTATACTTTTAATAAATAAATTTTGAGAAGCCATCATTCCACTAGGAATTTGAGGACCTAATGCACCTACAGCTCCTTGTCCAATCATATTACTTAATCCTCCAAGAGCATAAGGCATAGCAATAGCCATAGCAATAGAACCTAATGGTCCAAGTTTATTTTGTACTTTAGCAACACCACGTAGAGTTGCTTTACCAACTTTCATTATACCTTTAGCTACACCTTTAAATGCTTTGCTAATAGGTTTAGTTACTGCTTTAGTTACTTTTTTAAATACTCTTGTTATACTTCCCATAATTTATACCTTAATTAAACTTTCTATTTGCTGTTTTTACTGTCATACTATTTATTCTTTTAATTGCTATACCTGATTTATTTGTTCGAATCCAATTAATAATTTTATCTTCACCAATATCTTTTGTTAATCTTTTTGCAGTATATTTATATATTTCTTTTATTTTATCTTGAGCAGTATTTACTGTTTCTATATGCCAACAAATATCTCCACTATCCCAATCTAAATTTTCAAGTACACCTGTCTTTAAAAATCTTTCTTCAGCAATCTTATTTAAGAATGCCCAATTAGTAAAAGCATAAGCAATACCAGTTGTAGGGTATCTAAATATATTATATTGATTTAAAGATAAAGATGGAATTATTGCTATTGCAATATCTCTATCAGAAAGATAATTATATTTAGGAAACTCCCTATATAATCTTATTATATCTATTATATCACTCGAAGTGACCATTGTCAATACTTATATTAAAGTCTATTTATCTATTTGTTTCCAAATATCTATTGCAAAACCACCAAGAGCTTTAAGAGTATCAGCTCTACCTTGGTCAGAAGCAGCTTCATTTCCTAATGCAGCTATAGCTAAGTTAGTTTGTCTTTCTTGTGCATTCTGTGATGATTCATATTCCCATTTAGCAGCATCTCTCATTTCTTGCCATATAAAAGATAAACCTTGATTACTTAAATTAAATGCATTCATAGCATTAGCTTGATTAACAGCATTAGTTCCTGCTGTATTAGCAGTATTTAATTGTCTTCTCCATGCAACATTTGCTTGTTCAATTGCTAAAGAGTTTTGAGTATTAAATTGATTTCTGTTATAATCTAATTGCTCATTAAACTGGTTGATTTGAGTATTTAAAGTTGCTTGTAATCTTTCAGCTTCTAATGAGTTACCTTGATTTAAAGCTTCAACTCTAGTTGCTTCAGAAATATTATATTGAGTCATAGCATCATTTCTTGCAGCATTCTGTGAATTAATTGTACTAGATAAACTAGTCATAAATTGTTGAGTTTGATTATCACTTGAAGCATTAAACTGAGCAGCAGCGTTTGCAGCAGCTTGGTCAGATAACATAGCTTGTTGTCTATTCTGTGTATTTAATACTTCAGTTTGTTGAGCATTAGTTAAGTTAGTCATATCCATTTGTAAGAATGACTTAGCATTTTCAACAGCTTGTTGTTGTGCAAAAGATAAATTAGCCATATCCATTGTAGCTAATTGTACAGCATTTTGCATAGTAGCTTGTTGATTATTATTTAAATTTGTTAATTCAAATGTTCTAAATAAATTAGAATTTGATATTGCAGTTTGCTGTTGGTTGTTTAAATTTAAAACATCCATACCTGCAATTGTTTGTGCATTTGCTAATGATGTTTGTTGATTAGCATTTAAATTAGCTAAACCCATTTGCTGTTGTAACTGTGCATTAGTTAATCCAGCTTGTTGTAAGTTAGCTAAGTTTGCTAATCTAACTTGTTGTTGTTGATTAGCTGAAGCAACAATTGCTTGTTGTTCATTCATTGTATTAAGTTTAATTAACTCTTGTGCAAACTGACCATTCATCATGTTAGCTTTCATATCATTCTCAGCGTTAACTAATTGTGATTGAAAACTTTGTTGAGCAGTTAATACAGCAGCTTGTTGTTCGTTAGTTAAATTTTGTGATGCTCTTTGTTGTAAAGCTGTCGCATTTGATTGAGCAATAGGTAATGCATTTTGTATAATAGCATTTACTAACGCATCTCTACCAATAGAAGATTTACTTAAACCTCTAGCAGCTAAATTCTTTTCTACATTTTCAACAGCACCTCTTGCCCATGTAGGAATACTACCTGTATCAATACCATCTAATAAAGTATTAATCTGTGTAGATACTAAAGCATCTGTAGGTAATGAAGCAACTTGTGCTTGTACAGCAGTAGGTTGTTGCATAATAGTTGCTGTAACTTGTGCAGGATTACTTGCAACTGCAGCTTGAATATCTGCAGGTAGTGTAGCAGTTTGTCCATTAACAGTAGCAGCAGTACCACTTATAACTTGTGCTAATGCACCAGAAGATAATTGTCCTTGACTTGCTTGAGCTATTGCTGAAGTAGTTGGAGCTGCTGTAGCACCTGTAGCAGTACCAGATAAAGTTCCAGTAACTGTTCCTATTTGTGAACCAGCACTTAATGTTCCAGTTTGTGCAGTACCTTGTTGTGCAGTACCTGTAGCACTTGTCATTTGAGTTGCAGTTAAAGCACCTGGAGCTGCAACAGCAGTTGATACTCCAGTTGTAGGTGTAGAAATAGTTGAACCTGTAACTGTTTGTTGTCCTACATCTGTAGGAGCAGCCATAGTTGTACCACTTAATAATTCATCAGCTTGTACAGCTTGACTTGTATATGCTTGAGTAGCTGATGGAGCTAATTCAGGTTTAGCTATTTGAGAAGTAACATACTTATCAGCAAATTCTTGTCTTGTTCCTAACTCTTGTTGTTGTGGTTGAGAAGCAGTAGGAATATTTTCAAACTTTCTAGCTTCATCACCAACAGCAAACTTCTGTCTAGGCTTTTTATTTAATCTAACTCTTTTTACTTTTGTAATCATTGTTTACCTTTTAACTATTAAAATAATTATATACTCCACCTATTGCACTTGCTAGGATAAGTAATATCCAGATAGCACCTTTGCCTTTATTAATATCAGCTCTTAGACATTTAGTTTCAGTTCTTAATTCTTTAATTTCTTTTACTAAAAAATCTATTTTAACTTCTGTAGCTGATTGTCTAGGCATTATCTTCCTTGTCCTTTATAAATTTTAACACCAGTTTGTCTTCGTTTATGTTTATTCATACTGCTTGTATTTGGTCTACGACCTTGAGAACTTCCTTTATGAATAGGAACGTGAGCTTCTTTATTTAATAAACCTTTTGCCTTAGCCATTATTGTACCATATTATATTGTTATTGTCAACATTATCTAGCAGTTGCTGGAATGTTATTTGTTCCTACTAAAGGTTGTTCGGCAAATGCCATGTAGATGTATGTTGAACCAGAACCATTACCATCTGTACCAGTTCCTCTAAGTTGAAATCCATTTGAATATAAATATATATCTCCTTCATCTTGTTCAGATACAGTAGTATTAGGATAAAGAGTATTGTTTAGGGGATTATATCCTAGTCTTTTATTATCTAGTAGTTGCCAATTTCCTGTACCACTAGTTCTTTTAAATATAACAAATGCAGGTTTAAATCCTGTGTAAACAAATGGTCCATTAGCATTATTTCCATTACCTATATAAGAACCAAACTTACTAAATCCTTTTTTCTCTGCGAAGCAGTAAGCAATCATATTTATATTATTTTGATTAGCTAAACCACTTGTACCTAAAGAAAATACTGAATTTGTTGGTGTTGTATTATTCCAAACTGTTGTTGCTGATGAACTAGCATCAGTAGTATTTAATCTTAAAAAATTTCCTGCACCTATACTTTGATGATAAACTCCCCAATCCTCTATATCATTTAATGTTTTAGCAATAATCACTTTAGGTGCTGAACCTAATCCATGACCCACAGTAGCATTTGAACCTGTACCTGTATAAGACACAATACTAAATCCACTTGTAGTATTAGCACTAACAGTAGAACTTATAGAACCATCTGTATTAGCTGCAGTACCATTAGCACCTAACCAGTTCCATGATACTATATTACTTCCATTTGCATTAATTGCACTAGCACTTCCTGCTGTATAACCATCTGAACCAAATGCTGTTAATCCATTTGTTTTTGTACTTTCTGCTCCAGTAGAACTTGTTTGTAATCTTTTAGTTGCACCTCTAACAGCATCATAAATAGTTGGAGCATCTGTACCTATATCTCTATTTTTAACCCAAACCCAATCTGGTTGAAAACCAACACCTGTAATAGTATTTGTTCCACCATTACCTGTATAAAGTTTAGTATTAAAATATTCGCCTGGTTTATTTATCTGTGCCATTAATCGTACTCCTGTGCATTAATTGATTTAGTACAAAGTGCTTTGTAACCTGTTGGAACTGCATATTCAAAGATACCAATTCCGTCATCTGGATTCTGTGCTGATGATATAGCAGTTGTTCCGAAGTATCCATTACCGAAGTTTGCTGACCAAATTCCTGATTTAGATGCACTTGCACTATTTGCTGATAAAAACCAAAAACCTTCGTCTGGAGTTAATGATATAGTTATAGCACCTTGACTTACACCATTTTTATAAAATGTAATTGTTTTAGTTCCACTATCTAAATCTAAAGCTACTCCAATAATATCATTAGTGGTATATGATGCACCATAAGAGCTAAAAGTATTTTCTATTCCTTTAGAACCATCACTACGATAACCTATACTGTCAGTTTCTTTCCCTACTCCTTCATTATCATTAGATGCTAATTGAGGATTCCCATAAATACCTACTGCTATATAATTTGTAGTATCACTTAAGGCTTTAAATTCTGCATACCATTTACCAGAAGATACTCCAATAGTTGAAACCCCACCAAATTTATTACTACCTAAACTTATTGTGCTTGTTAAATTTCCATTACTATAAACAGCACCACCTGAATATAAAGGATTAAAAGTAGCAAAAACATTACTAGGGGTATCAATCGTTTGTGTCATTGTACCATTAACTGTGAAGTTGTTTGCATTACCAGAACTATCTGTTCCAAAAGCACCACTATTTTCAAACTTTAAAAAGAATCCATTTGTACCATACGTTACACTAGGTGCAGTTTTAGGTTTCCAGATTCCAGTTGTTGCATCTGTTTCACCGAAAGTATCTGCATCATAAGCTGTGCCATCTATAAAATGAAAATGAGACATTGAGCCATCAAAATAAACAGCATCACTTTGTATTTTAGAAATGGTAATAGTAGAACTATCTCTACCATTTGCATAAGCACCTCTATTTTGTGCAGGATAAGTTTCTGTTGAAAAAGAAGTTTCTTGAACACCATTAATATAAATTTTAACTCTATCTGATGCTGTTGATTCTGTACTGTCATAAGCAACAACAACATGATACCAAGCCGAAACATCTCTATAAGAAGCTGATGTTTGTAAATTTACTTCAGTAGAGCCACTTGTAGCACCTTGATAAATAAACTTATCTGTACTATTACTAAAAAATAAACTGTCATGGTAATTTGCTAAAGTTGAGCCAGTTCCACCAAATATAGGTTGAAAACTAGATGTTAAAAGACTTCTTTTTATCCATGCACTAAAAGTATATTTATTTACATTTGTTGCTGTGTCTGATGTTCTTGTTAAATATGTATTAGCCATTAGTTGAATTGACCTCCGTTATTAATTCCGACCGTTACTGTAATAGAGAAAGCTCTATCAGCAGTTTGTGCTTCAGCGTCTGTTGCTCTTGCTGTAAAGTTATAAATTGTTTCATCAGTTGCACCTGATTCAGTTCCTGTGATTGCACCTGTTGAACTATTTAAACTTAGTCCACCTGGCAATGCACCTGATGCAATTGAATAAGTTATAGCACTATCAGATGTAGCAGCTATTGTAAAGTTAGCTGTACTACCTGCTGCCATTGAACCTAAAGAACCTGCTGCTGTACTCCATGTTGGTGCATCAGATACAGTTAGTAAAGCAGTAGAACTTCTTACAGCATTACCATCTGGATTCTCTAATCTTAAATAATATGTACCATCTGTTGTAATTGTAAAGGCAGCACTAACACTTGTTGCACTATTAAATGTAACTGTGTCTGCTTGTACAATTGCACCATTAGTTCCAACAGCTTCTACATTTATTCCATTAACAAAGTTAGTACCAGTTATTGTAATTGATGTTTGTGTATTCTCTATTGTGCTAGGTGATATAGAAGCTATTGTAGGTTTTGTTTCTGTAGGAACATTAACACTACCACCTAAGCTAACACCTGTACCATTAATTGTAATACTTGAATTTTGTAATTTAACATTAGTAACTCCACCATCTGCTAATTGAGCTGTATTAACTGTACCATCTGCTGGAGTATTTAATAAACCAGTACCCATTTGATATATAAAATCACAAGTATCTGCGTCTGTTAAAGCACCACTAAAAGTTATTGTTGAACCACTAACAGTAAAGTTTCCATATTGAACTACACCATTAATAGATACTACTAATGCATCTGCACTTGCTGGTACAAAAGCAACACTATTCTGTGTTAAGTTATAAGGACCAATACCAGTAGCTGTAGATGGAGTTATCGCATCTAGCTTCTGTGCATTTATTAAATTTTCTATTCCTCTTCCTATATATGCCATGTATTATATTCCTATAATTGATTTAAATTCTTCTTCAGATAAACCTAAGTCTAAAAGTTTTTGTTTGAGTGTTGTTTTTTTTCTAGGCATTATGGTTTATTAGGAAAAACTACAGCTTCAACATCAGCAACAGTAGTTAAACCATTTGTTATATCTCTTAATGTTTGTCTATAAGTAGTCATAGCTTCACTCATAGTATTATCTGATAAAGCTAAATAATCTGTTTCAGCTAAAAGAATATTTCTATTTCTTCTTAACTCTGCTATTTTTCTATCAAATGCACCAGCTACATAAACTAAGTCTTCATTATTTTTAAATTCTATTTCTTCAGCAGTTAAATCAATTAAAACACCATTTGGATTTTCTAATGTTACTTCTATTTTTTTCATAATTATTTTTTATATTAATTGTTAATGTTTAACTCCGTACATTGTAAATCTTCCAGAATCTATCGTACCTGAAGCACAAAAGATGGTTACTCCAGAATACGGTCCGTTGTTACTAAATAAACAACCTGCGTTTTGACCAGTAAACACAGCTATACCACTCTCGTTATAACCTCCATAAGTAGAATTAAAAGTACCTCTCGAATTTGATTTTAATGGATTAGGTATGTTAAGTTCTAATGAGAAATTACCTTGTGTGCCACCAGTATTATAAGCTATCTCCATTTCGCTTACCCATGAATTATGAGTTTCTTGATTATTAATTGTACCAAATGTGTTAACATAAGCGTAGCTAGACCTTGTCACATAACTAGTTGCAACCACAGCAGAACCAGATATATTAAAACGCATACGCAATGGTGAATTATTACTAGAACTTTGATTAACGTCAGATATAAATACTTTATAATAATCGTAACTAGTAGAGTATAAACCATCAAGAGATACACTACTAACAGAAGATGTTACATCTACAGTTCCTAGTTTAACAAAGTCTGAACCTCCTGGAAGATTAGTTAAGTTAGCACCACTAACAGCAGGAAGTGTAGTAGGAAATCTAGAATCTGGTAAAGTTCCACTTGTTAAATTAGTTGCTGAAAGATTTGTTAAATCAACATTACTGTTTAAAGCTGTTGCAGGTAACCTAGCGTCTGCAATAGTTCCACTTGTTAAATTAGAAGCACTTAGATTTGTTAAATCAATATTACTATTTAAAGCAGTAGATGGAAGTCTTGCATCTGCAAAAGTACCAGTAGTAATTTTAGCTGTATCGAGATTAGGAATCTCTGCTGCGTCTAAATCTATTGCTGGGTTTTTAATTTTTATTATTGCCATAATTTTATTTTCCTATCTAGCAGTAGCTGGGTTATCTCCGACTAGAGGTTGTTCGGCAAATGCCATGTAGATGTATTCATAAGAAGGGTTATTAAAACTAGAATTAGTATTTCTGTTTTTAAAACCATTAGATAATAATTCTACATTGTAAGCTGTATTATCATCTTCAGTATCTGTTGTATTGGGTCTTAAAACAGCAGTAGTTCCTGCATTATCTGGGTCTCTTTTATTATCAATCATTGACCAATTTATTGCATTATTTGTTGATTTAACAATAACAAACGCAGGTTTAAATCCTGTATAAACAAATGTTCCATCAGCATTTCCATTACCTGTGTAGCTTCCAAATTTTGAGTAGCCTTGTTTCTCTGCGAAGCAGTAGGCTATGTAATCAAATGAAGCTCCTGTTTCTGCATCATCTCCTACACTAAAAACTGAAGATGTAGGCTCTGTATCATTCCATCTACCTGTTGAAGTACCAGAAACATTATTATTAAATCTTAAAAATTTTGTTGCACCTAAAGATTTATGATAAACACACCAATTTCTTGTATCATCTCTATCTTTTGTAATAATCATTGATGGTGCAGTTCCTAAACCATGACCAATAGTTTTACTTGCATCAGAATTTCCTGTATAAGACACAATACTAAATCCACTTGTAGTATTAGCTGAAACTGTAGAACTTATAGAACCATCTGTATTAGCTGAAGTACCATTAGCACCTAACCAGTTCCATGATGCGTAAGTACCACCAGTATCATTACTATCGCCATCAGTTCCAAGAGTAAAGCCATCACTTATAAAGGAATTTAAATATCCTGAATAACTTGTTTCAGCTCCAGTAAGGTTTGTTTTTAATTGTTTACCTGCTCCTCTAACTGCATCTGTTACAAAATGTGAACGAGTATCATTTCTTCTTTTTATCCATGTAAAATCAGGTTGAAAACCTACACCTGTAACATTTGCTACAGAGCCTGTTCCATCATAAAGTTTAGTATTAAAATAATCAGAAGGTTTTTTTATATTTGTGTAAGCCATTATAAATTTAATCCTTTTGTTGATAAAGCTGTAAAGCCTGTTGGAACGTCAAATTCAAAGATTCCGTTACCACTTGCGTTAGTTCCTGCACTAGATACTGCTGTTGTTCCGAAATAGCCATTACCAAAATTAACTTGATATTCTGCTGTATTACTTGAAAAATCACTACAAGCAAAATGATAAAATCCAGAACTTGTACTTGAAGCAGCAGTAATACTTATTGCACCTGTTCCTGTAGAACCTGATGTTGGGTCGCCACTATTTTGCCATGTGCCATTTTTAGAAAAATATAATTTATTATTATCTAAATCTACTGCAACACCTATAATATCATTTTGACCAAATGTATTAAAACCACTTGTAACAGTATATCCATCATTATTTCTTATATATCCATTAAAACTATAATAAGCATAACCATATTGAGTGTGTCCTAATTCTTGGTCAGTAGCAGTAGGATTTGGGTCTGCTATAATTCCATAACCATCTGAATCTAAATTTGTAGTGCTTTTAAATTCACAATAATATTTTCCACTTGACATTCCTAAACTACTTATACTTAAACCTCTAGCAGGAGAAGAAGTATTAATGGTATTATTTCCATTACTAAAATTACCATTAGGATTAGCTAAATTATTAAATGTAGCAAAAACATTGCTTGGAGAATCTTCAGTTTTAGTTAATGTACCACCACCAACTGTAAAGTTATTACCATTACCAGATTGGTCTGTAACTGAATTACCATCTTTTAAAATAAAGAAACCATTAGTTCCATAAGTAACTGATGGAGAAGTTTTAATTTTCCAAACACCATTAGCATCATATTCACCAAATGCTGTTGCGTCATAAGCTGTTCCGTCTATATAATGAAGGTGAGATACTAAACCACCATAAAAATATGTTCCATTATTTTGTCTGCCTATATTAAATGGGTCACTTGTACTACCTACATAAATAGGTAATGCTTGGTTTTGGTTAGTATTATTAGTTTCATGTGTCCAACTTGTTTCTTGAACTCCATTAACCCATATTTTTAATCTGTCTGTAGCTGTTCCTTCTGTTGTATTAACAGCAATAACTATATGATACCAAGCTGAAGTATCTCTACATACTCTATTAGTAATTTTTCTTTCTTTAAACCCTGTAGGTGGACTAGATGTATAATTATTATTTTGAATAGCAAAATCTATTTGATTAGCTGTATTAAATGTCCAATTAATATAACCACTACCTGCACCTACTTGAAAAATTGTTTCAATATCGTTTAATTCACTTCTTTTAAACCAACCAGACAAAGTAATAGCTGTTCTTGATGCACTATTGCTACTTGGTGTTCTTGTTAAATATGTACTAGCCATTAGTTAAATTGTCCCCCACCTGTTGCACCATAAGAAGATGTAAGTGAGAAACTTCTATCTGCTGTTTGGTTTTCTGCATCTGTTGCTCTTATAGTAAAGTTGTATGTTGTTGCTGTTGTACTACTACCACCAAAGTCTGTTGTAGTCAAAGCACCTGTTGAAGTATTTAATGTAACATTCGCTGTTGTAAGATTACTTCCTACTTCTGAATAAGTTATTGCACTATCTGATGTTGCTGAAAGTGTTGCAAGTGTTCCAGAGAAATCTCCTGCAAAAGTTCCTAAATCTCCAGCAGCAGTATTCCAAGTTGGAGCATCTGAAACTGTAAGAATATTTGTAGAAGATAATACTGAATTACCATCTGGGTTTTCTATTCTAATTTTGTATTGAGCATCAACTGTTAAAGTAACTGTAACTGTTAATGATGTTGAGTTATTAAATGTAACTGTACTAGCTGTGTACCAAATACCTGTTGAAGGATTTAAAAATTCTACTTGAGGTACTGATGTAAAGTTTGAACCTGTAATTGTAATAGTTGCTTCTGAGTTATCTATTGTGTCTGGTGAGATAGAACTAATAGTTGGTTTAGTTTCTCCAATAGTAACTGTTCCACCTAATGAAACTGCTGAACCATTAATTGTAATTGATGAGTTGGTTAGGTCAGCATTTGCAATAGTACCATCAACAACTTTAACACTAGTAACTGAATCATTACTTAGTTTAGGTGTTGATACAATACCATCTGCTAAATCATCAGCAGTTAAAGCTGTAGTAGCAGGTGCTTTACCGACATATGCCATATTAAATTTTCCTTAATTATGCTGAGATAGTATCTACAACACTTGTAATTATATCAACTGAAGTTGCTGCAGAAGCATAAGCTTCAACTGAATCTCCAGTTTGTAAAACAACTTTAGAGCCACCATCAATTAATTCTAAAGAACCACCTGTAGGGATAGGTGCATCTTTAATAATATGATAAGTGTCACTTCCATTTTTAACATATACAGTTACATTCACAGAAGTACCAGAAGTGTTTGCACATCTAATACCAATGATTGCATCATCTGAATCTGCTGCTGTTCTTAAAACAGTAGGTGAACCTGATGAGTTTGAAATGTCTTGTTGTAAATATCGTTCAAAATCTTGTGCCATAGAATATCCTAATTATACCATTTTTATATTACTTTGTCAACAACTTATTATAAAGCAATTGCCATTGCAACAGCAAACCCATTTGAAGCTTTAGTAGCTATATCAGCATTAGCTGTATTAATTTGAGTTTGTATTGCTGAAGTTACACCATTGATGTAACTAAATTCAGTATTATCTACTGAACCATCTCCTACTAGATTAGCATTTAATCTAGAACTTGAATCTATTGTATTTTGTTTAGCATCTATTTGGTCTTGTGCATTAGATGTTAAACTATTAATATATTGTAATTCTGTATTAGATACAGAGCCATCTGCTAATTTAGTTGCGTCAATAGCTGCTGATGCTTTAATATTAGCATTAGCTATATTAGTAAGTGAGTTACCTGTTGCATCTACATCTATAGTTTTATTAGTAAATGTATCAGTTGAACTTGCTGTAATTAAACCAGTTGTTAGTGTACTTAAGTTTACATTATTACCATTACTAATAGTTAGAGTAGGTGTTGTAAAACTTAATGTTTGACTATCTGTTTCTGCAGTTAAATATCCTACATCATTTGTCCATTGTGAAATGTTACCAGATTTATTAGTTAAAGTTTGAGTACCATCTAATGTAGCAACAGTTGCATCAATAGCTATATCATTTGCATTAGCAGTAATACCTGTACCACCTACAACATTTAAAGTTACATCACCTGATGTTCCACCACCAGTTAAACCATCACCTGCTACAACTGAAGTTATATCTCCAACTGGAATAGTTGCAACTTGTGTATCTACATAACTCTTAATTGCTTTTGCTGAAGCAAGAGTAGTATCTGTTGCTGCAACACTTGTTAAATCTATATCTAAAACTCCAGACTTTAAATTATCAACTTCAATATTAGTTAATGTATTATTATCTACATCAATAGATTTATTAGTAAGAGTATCTGTAGTTGCTCTTCCTACTAAAGTATCAGTTGCTGTTGGTAATGTTACTGTACCAGTATTAGAAATTGTAGAAATTACTGGACTAGTTAAAATTTTATTTGTAAGAGTTTGTGAACCTGTTAATGTAGCTACTGTTCCATCAATATTAAAAGTTACAGTTTGTCCTGAACCAACAGTATCAATACCAGTTCCACCAGTTAGTCCAAATATTTGAGAATCTAAATCAACTGATAAAGCTCCACCTGAATCTGCTTGAAAATCTAAATCACTTGATGTTGCAACTGAATCAACATAAGTTTTAATTGCTTTAGCACTAGCTAATGTATCATCACTAGCTGATACTGAAGTTAAATCTGTATCTACATCTGTAATAGAAGTAGCTGAACCAATTACTAAACCATCTAATGTAACTGTTCCATCAAAGAAAGCATCTTTAAACTCTAAAGAACTTGTACCTAAATCAATATCGTTATCTGTAATAGGAACGATTGCACCATCTAATAATTTAAATTGTTCTGTAGATGTTCCTGATACATCAATGTGAAAACCTATTTCATCATTAGCTGTATCTATTTGAATTTTGTTTAAAGGAGTAGTAAGACCTGAATCTCCAATAAGAGCAATGACTGGTCCTTCTGCTGCAGTACCATCATGCTTGTGTCCTGTTGAAGCATTAAAGGCTGCTAAAAGTTGATTGTATTCATTATTAAATAATGCTGCTGTAATAATATCACCATTATTTAATGAACTCTGTCTAGTATATCCTGCCATAATTTATCTTCTTCCTCCTGCTATGAATGAAACAAACATTCCATTTACTGAATATGGAGCATTTATATCATTACTAAAAAATTTAAAGTTATTAGAAAAACCACTTCCTGTTACTAATATACTTTTACTTGGTAATGTTGTTGCTCCAAATATACCTGTTCCAAATAAAGCTGTTCCAAATAATGAAGCTGAACTTAAATTTCCTACTGCAAAGTTTCCTGGTTGAGGAACTTCTGAACTTTCAAAATCATATCTAATTCTTAATAGTAAATCGTTTTGTGTTCCTTCAGGTTCAATATTAGTTTTAACTTTATATAAACTTTTTCTTAAACCATTATCACCATAATCCATATCAGGTGTTTGAAATTCTGCTTCTACATTAGCACCATCAAAACTATTACCAGTATCATGTTTATAAACATAACCTGTTTCATCAGTATGATGAAGTACTTCTGTACCATCGTTGTTAACATCTGAGGTACAAAACTTAACAGGTAAACCTTTAGTTTGACTCCATTCAAATGCAGGTATACCTTCTGAATTATATTTAAATGTTCCTATAATTCCTTGTTGTCCACTAGCTGCTTGACCAGACCTATAATAAAATAATCTGTATTGACTTCTTTCTCTAATAACCATACTTGAAATAGTATAGTTAGCAAAGTTATTAATTATTTCATTTACTAATGGTAAAATTTTTCTACTAATAGAACTTAATTCTACGTCATCAATTCTAGCTGTACCAGCAACTGTTCTTAATCCATCAGGGGCTAAGAAGATTAAATCTCCACCTATCTCTTGAATTGAGTTACCACTTACACAACCTATATTTTTTGTTACTGACTTAATTATAGGAGTAGAATCAAGGTTTGTCAACTCATAAATACTATTTTTGCAAAATATAATTAAGCTATTTCTAAATACCTTTATCCCTGTTACTATATCTCCTACATCAATAAATCCTGAAGAAGCTCCTTCAAAGTCATAAGGTTTTAATCTAGAACTATAATAAACAACACTAGGATTAAGTGTTTGTCCAGATACTATAATTCTTTCAGCATATCTTTCAATTAATGAACATCCTTCAGGAGCAGTATTATTAATATCTTCAAAATGATAAGTTCCATCATCATGAATAGAAAATTCACCTATTTTATTTTGTCCATCTACAAAGTAAAGAGTACCATTTTGTCCACCTGTAGATTCAAAGTTTACAAATTGAACATTGCTTTGATTAGTTCTTGGAATTGTAGTTGCACCAGCTAAACTTCCTGCAGGTATACCACCTATATAATAAGTTAAATTATTTTCTGTACTACTAGCAATAGTATTAGTTTCTAATGTTAATAAAGTATTACTTGTAACAGATAAAATTTTATAGATAAAAGTTCCTTGAGTCGAAGTTATTTTAATATCATCACCTGCTGCAAAGCTTGTAGTAAAAGTAGTACCAGAACCATTTACTGTAGGTGAACCTGAACTAATAGAAACTGTACCTGCACCTTGTGTAAAAGTATCTTTATTTATTTGAACATATGAAGTACCTGTAGTACTGAAATATAAATTAGTTCCTTGAGCAACAACAACACCATCAGCATAACCTTTAATACCATGCATTGCATCAGTTACAACTCCAGAAGGAATAACTGCACTTGTAGTTCCTAATTTTTCAAAGCCACTTATTCTTCTATAACCACCAGTAGTAGATGATTCAAAATTTTGTAGGACAGTTGCAGCTCCAGGTGTTCTAAATAAAGCATGACTACTTGAAACTAAATCCAAGCCACCCTGTACTGTAATGGAAGCTCCTTGAGTTGGCATTCTTATCCTTTATTAAATAAATACTCTTCTATCGTCTTCGATATATTTTGGTTGAGGAGCATTTAATTGTTCAATCATTTTATCTAAACCTTTTTTATATTCATCTAAAGCTAATTGTGTTTGTGCAATATTATCTTTGAATTGATAAATAAAATATCTAGCTCTTGCTAATAAAACTGGTTTATATTGTGCTGGAAATAAAACAACATCTGTATCATTAGTTAATTCTGAAGGTCTGTTGTAAGCATAAAAATAAATTCTATAAACTCCATTAGGTACTGGAGATAATCCAAAGTGTCTATTATCTTCACTTCTAATTATTCTTTCAGGTACACCATATGTAGGAGTTGCTTGTGAACTATCTCTTTCTTCACCTTCAGCATAAAAATCTCTCCAAGTTTCTAAAGAAACAAAAGGTAAATTTCTAATTGTATAAGGTTCTGTTTTACCAGACACACCTTGTTCTGTTAATGAAAAACCATCCCAGTTTACATTAGAAAAATCTGTATCAACACTTGATGAACCTTGTTTTAAAAGATACCATCTTTGTCCTGCAACAGTTTCAACATAAGTATTACCATTATAATTACCTTGTGTTGCTGATGATGATAACCAAGACCATGTATCTTGAGCATCTACTATATCAAAGTAAGCTCTATTAACACAGTTAGCTACAAATTTTTGTATACCTAATGCTCCTGATATTGTTGTTACTTCTGGTTCATTAATTTCAACCAGTAGTTCGTTAGTCATTGATAAATAAGTTTTAGACATATGTTAACAGTTCCATGCTCTTAGTGATTTATTAATTCTTGAATTAGGGTCTCTTGCAGTTTTAGCTGAAGTTAATTTCTTTTTCATGCCTTTCATTCTAGCACAAAAACTTTTTCTTCTTTTATTCCCTACTACTTTACTTGGTGCTTTTAAATTTCTTTTCTTACCAGTTTTAGTTTTACCTTTATTGTAAGAAGCTCTACCTTTAGCATTAAGTCCACCCTTAGGATTTTTTCCTTCTTTACGAGTCCATGCAGGTGAAGACATTATACCCATAATTACTTTTTCTTATTTTTATCTTTTTTAATTATAATAGTCATCATTCCACCATGACCTTTTTTATTTCTTTCTACTTTACCACCATATTTATATTTGCCTTTGTTTACTATTTTTCCACCAGGCATTGCTTTTTTCATTGGCATAATCTATATTCCTTTTAAATTAAATTAAATGATTGGGGATATTTCTACCCCCAACCAAAGTGTATTAAAGATTAATCTATTGTGTAGATAATCTTACCAGTAATTTCTGGTCTTAATACTTTTCTACCCCATACCATTAGACCTCTAACGATGTCAGAGAAAGTTCCAGTATCTCTTACTGTTTCTACTTTATTCATAGAAGACGCAGCAGAAGTTCCTGAAATGTGTCCGAATAATGCTTCAGGTGCAGTTGCTGCTCCAGCAGGATTAGCACCAGTTAAGTCATTAGTTGGTAAGTTGTTTGATTTGTACATTTGGAATCCTCTTAGTAATCCAGATGCAACTAAACCATTTCTAATTGAACCTTGACCAGCATTGAAATCAACTGATAAAAGTTTAGAAGAAGTGTTAGCTAGTTGGTTGTACCACTCAGGGGCAGCAACGAACCATCTTCCATCTTCAGGTGCATTAGCTTCATCTAATTCTTTAGCAGCTAATGACATTTGGTTTAGAGGGTCTACTTCACCAGAACCGAATCCAATATCAATCGGAACTGAAGTTGTTCCCATTCCAGTAGTAACAGTCGCACCTGCAGAAATTGCAGCTAGAATGTTGCTATCCATAGCATCTCTCAAAGCGTAAGCAGCATTGTCTGCAGCTACAGCTTGAAAGTTAACATGAGAGAATCTCTTCTCTAAGTCATCTATTTTGAATGAAAAAGACTTCGCTTGGTCAATTGTAAGAACCAATTCTTGGTCAGTTAAATCAGTAGAAGTTACAGCTAGACCTCTAGTGTAATCAGCTACTGCGATTTGAGGCTCTTTGATAATGTTAACAGTATCACCGAAAGATGAAATTTCACCCATGTAATCTGTGTTACAGATTGCTTCTGCTACTGCTGCTTTTCTTAGAGCTATTTGTACTTTCTTTGAATAGATTTCAGGAATAAAGAAACCATTAGTTTGACCTGAAACGCCTAATCCAAAGTTATATGTTGAACCACCTGCAAATTTTGCCATAGTAGTATCTCCTTTGTTAGTTATTGATTAATAAAAAATAAAGATAAACTTAATCTATAAGTCTACCTTCCCTTTGAGCTTTTACAATTTCTTTTTCGTATTGCATAAACTCAGCATCTGACATTTTAGCAATATCAGAACGCTTGAAGAAAACTTCTTTACCATCAGGTATTTGAGCTTGTTCATTAGTTTTAACTAACAAGTCAGCACCTTCTGATTTAGACTTTTTCTTCGTTTCGGTTTTTTTATCTAATCCAAGTCCTCGGTCCTTCTTATACAAGTCAATTGCTCTTGAAGCAAGTTTACCATCAGAGTTGTTTTCATATATCCATTTTTTAATTTCCATTGGTTGAGCATCAGCCCAATCATGAAAATCATCAGACTCTTTTATTTGTTCAAAGTCAGGATGATATTTTGAAAGTTCTAAAGCAGCTTCTCTTTGTTGTAAAGTAGTATTAGCTTTTTTTAAACCTTCTAACTCTTCTTGTAATGTCTTAACTTCATTTTGCGATTGTAAGTGTGATACAGTTTCCACTACGCCATAAATATCAGGGTAATCGTTTTTAAAAGCTTCAAGCTCTTCTTTCGATTTAGGGGGTTGGTACTTAGGTCTGTTCTCTTGAAGTTGTACTTTAAGTTCACTTTCCCTGTTATTCCATTCTCCTAGTTTCCTGTCATAATAACGCTTAAGGTCATCATATCTTTTCTTATAATCAACTTTTGTATAAGGGTTAGATTCTGTATTTAACGCAGAGTCTTGAACCTTATCCATAGTGGCTGCAGTATTATCAGTTGTATCGTCAGGGTTGCCATCGGCAGTAGCTTCGGATGCATTAATATTACCAGCAGGGTTTGGCACAAACAAACCTGTATCAGCAGAAGTTCTATCAGTAGGCATTATATTATCTGTATGCCAAGATTTTTTTCTGTTGTAAGGGTTTGCTGCGACTTCTTTTAGTCCTTCTTCGTTTTGATTACTCATTGTGTTGTCCTCCTTAGGGCTTCATAACTGAAGGTAGCTATGGTAGGTTTTTGTTTAAAACGAAACTACAAGGGCTTACAATAAATAAATTTTATTATAAGGTAGCTTGTCTATTCATAGAGTACCTTTCTCTATAAATTCTTTTATACTTCTTCTACTTGAGAAGATATTCCAGCATCATAAGATTCTTCTGCTTGTTTCATCATCTTTCTTAATTTGTCTACACCAATGTTCTTAACTGCTTTTGCTGTAAATACAAATTCACCATCTGATAAAAGTGCTGGGATAGAGTCTGAAGTTCCTGTTCCTGGTCCTTCTACTTCTCCATCATCTGTAAATTCTGTTGCAACTAGTTTAGGAATAATTCCTTCTAGTTCTGGATGCATTTCTACTGCATCATCTAAAACTTTTTCTTCTTCTTCTGATAAAGCTGAAGTATCAATTATAGCATCCATGTCACCATAATCTTCTTCATCTTCCATATCTTCATCCATAGACATTTCATCTTCCATACCCATAGGTTGTAATAAAGATTCTTCTTCTACTTCTAGTTCTTCCATAGGAGGCATATCTTCATCTAACATTTCATCTTCAACTTCACCACCTTCAGCATATGCTTGATAGTCTGCTCTTTGTTTTGCATACTTTTCAGTAACTACTCCACCAATAGCCATTTCTACTTTTCTATCTTGTGCTATATAAGATTGTAATTCTTGTTCTTGTTTATCTGTTAATGGTAAACCTGAATCTTTCATAGCTTTAAGCTGTTCAAATTTTCTCTCTTCAATTTTATCTTTAACAGAATCACCTACATCAAACTTTAATCTTTTATTTAATAAACCACCATTCATCATTCTAGTTCTAGAAGAAGACATAGCTCTTGAAGGTAGTCCTTGTCTTGCAGACGCAGGAGTATTAACATCATATGCTTGAATTAATGATTCATCTTTTTTATCATCTTGTTTAGCAATATATGGTGGTTGTGACATAAGTCCACCTGTTGCCATTTTAATTGCTTTTATTTTTTTCATATATATTATCTCCTAGTAATTGTATAGTATAACAATCGAATACCATGTAGTCAACTGTTATTTTGCTAAATCTCTAACCTGTGATTGGAGGTTCTTCAACTTGTCCAGTAAATTCCATCTCCCCTGGCATTGGTGTATTACCTGGTCCGATTGAGCCTTCGCCATTTCCTGGGCTGTTAGCTCCTGGAGCTTGTTCAGGTATTCCTGCATTACCAGCCATTCCTCCGAGTTGACCATTGACATCATCTTGAGAGCCATTTCCTTGTTTAACATTTTGCATTCCTATAATTTTAGCATAGATTTCTGCTTCATCTTTAGTATTCATTACTTCTGCAGGGTCTAAATCAAGAGAGTATGCTAACTCTTTAATCACCTCTGACATTCTAACAAATGGAGCAATTGATGGGTTCTGTACAGTTTGTAAGAACATAGTTAGTCTTTGACTTCTAACTTCTTTTTTCATCAAACTAGAAGAACCTGTTGCCTTAATTTCTAAATCACCTTGAATAGGTAAGTCACCTTCATAGAATTGCATATTCCATTGGAACATTGCTTCACCTAAAGGTTTAATTAATTGGTCGTCAATATTTTTAATTACTGTTTTAATATTTAATGATGCTGCACCCATTAACATTGACATACCAGATGCTGTTCTTGTCATAGACTGAACACCTGTTTGACCATGTGAATAAGATGGTAAGCCAGTAGATTCATCTGCTAGTTGTCTGAACTTATCAAACATCTGCATATTTTCTACAGCAGTATTTGGAAACTTAATTCCATAAATAGATTGTCCTGGTACACCAGATTGTCTTTTAAATATTTTACCTGGATATACTTCCATGTTTTGATTAGATGATAAAGCTGATTCATCAACATCAAATACTAAGTTACCAGCTAATGCTAAGTTATCAATTGCCATTCTTGCATGACCATTCATAATCTGTTGTGCATCATCCATGTTTTCTGGAACACCAATACCAAAAAATGTATAAGGATTCTTTTCATATACAAATGCTTGATAAGGAGTTCTAAAAGGTTTAAAAGGATTCTCAACTACTCTGATTACTTTACCTCTATGCATCCAGATGTTAACTTGTATTTCTTCTGAATCATCTACATCTTCTCCAACTTCAAGACCTTCTTCTCTTGCAGCCATTGCAGTTATAGTTCCCCAGTATTCTAATACTTCAAATCTATTATGAGTAATATCTGCATAATGACTTTTTTCTAAATCAATATCAGTTTCCCATTCTTTCTTAGTATAGTTAGCACCCATCTTTAAACATTCCATGATAGCTGCTTTATTAAAGAAAGGTCTGTTAGCTAAATCTAAAAATTGATTTCTATTTAATCTATGTCTTTGGATAACGTATTCTGCTTCATCCATACTTCTAGCATTAGGGTCTGGATAAAAATCCCATATGCTAACAAATTCTACTTTAGGAACTTTAACTTGTTCAGGTGTATACTCTCTACCATTACCTGTATCAGTATATCTGTGTAATGTTTTGTTATAAGTAAAAGGTCCTTTAACAATTCCTGTACCTAATAAACAAGATTCAAATATAGCATTTCTTAAAGCTATACTTCCATTTGATTCTTCTATCTGGTCATGAATTAATTTCTCTAATCTTCTAGCTGCAATCTGTGCAGGTTTAATCTGTGGCATCTCAGGACTTGGAGCTGGTCCAGGTGATAAGTCAGCTTCTTCATATTCTTCTTGAAGACTTCCTAATTCTAAATCTTTTAATGTGTTGAATGTTGCACCCTTTGGTAACTCTCTACCATCACCAGGAAAACCTAGACCACCATTTTGTAATGGCATATCCATTTCTTCTCCAGGCATATAATCCATATTTCCTTCAACACCAGGAGTAGGATTTAAATTCTCATCACCTTGCATTTCCTTTAAAGGATTAAGGTGTGCGTACTCTGCAATTCCTTCAGGTACTCTTGTTTCTTGAATTGATAATGGAAATTTATTTGTACCGAATAGTACATCAATTAGTTGTCCATAAGCTGCAAGTACTTTTGTCTTAGTTACTTTAACAAAGACTCTAGACTTTTCATTCTCTCTGAACTTAACATCTTTAAGGTATCTACCTCTGTAGTTGTGATAAGATTGTAACCATCTTAATTCATCATCTCTTCTAGTAGTTTCACATTGCTGAAACTTAGATTGAACAATACCTACTAAAGCAGATTGTTGTTTATTATCTTCCATTTCACCGTCTTCAGGCATAGAAGTTCCTAAATCTTTTTCTTCGTACTCAGCCATAAAATATTCAACCTTTTAGTTTTGTGTATAATACGTATAATAATACACTTTTTTTAGTATGTTGTCAACTTAACTTATAATATTTTCTTAATATTTTTAATTACTGCTGTAGGTATTATAGTTGTATTACCTATATCTTCAAAGGTAGGTTTATCTTTGCTTTTAATATAATCAGTAAAGATTCTAGTCACACCATTCTTTTGACTAAGTAAATAGCCTTTAGATACACAAGTTGGAAGTTGTTCTAAGTTTAATTGTTTAGTTGAACTCCAACCAGCATCACCTTCAATATCAAGCCACTCTATTTCAACATAAGGATATTTAGTTATATCATTGCCTAAAGTCTTTGTATCAAGTGGAATTATCTTTCTTTGTTTCTTTGGTTTCTTTTTCTTTCTCATTTATCTCCCTTTTGTTTCATTCCTTTAGCAGCCTTACCATAAGGTTTAAAATCTCCTTTACCATTTACAGAACTCTCTTTACACCAGTCTGTAAATTGGTCTTTCATTCCACCACCATCAGAGTATCTAAACATATTGAATTTAAATACTTGTTGTATGTTATCTTGTTTTAAATATTCTTGTAATTCTTCATATGACATTACTTCATCATATTCTTCATTTGTTTCTAAGTTTTTAAATGTATATATAGGCATTAGAAGTATTTCCTTAATACATGAAGCTGGTCATCATACTTAGCTATAACCTCTAACTCTTTTTCAATTGTTTCTAGAATATCAGAGTGTTCTCCAATACCTATAGAATTGTTTAAATATATTTCAACATTTGCAGAATGTTTTTTTATATGTCCTTCTGCATGGGCAATTAAACTTTCTTTTATTTTATCTCTCATATTAATATCCAAATATTGGGTCTGCAGGAGTAAATCGTTTTGCTTCACGCATATCCTCCCAGGCTGTTCTTGCTTTAGGTCTAGACATAATTAAATATCTCAAAGCATCATAAGCATGGTCTGATGCTTTTGTATCTACATCCTCAGGTTTGTTAGGGTCTAGAGGAATAGATTGTATTTCTCTAATTAGATTAGGACATGATTTAAAGATTTGCATTTTAGGTCTACCCTTATCTGTTATCTTTAATCTCTCATGTATTTGTATCTTACCTTGGATTCTGTTCTTGTCAGCTCTTCTAAGCTTGTGTCCTGCTCTGGATAGTACTTCGCCTACAGTTGGACCAGTAGAGCCAGTCCTAGCCCACGCAGCCCAGTCTAACACACCATTTACAGACAACCTATCCTCTTTCTCAAACTCAAAGATTCTAGTAGCTAAGTCTTCACCAGTTAATCCTTTTTGATATAGTTCTCTGTATATAATTAATGTTTCATCACTAGGGTCTATTGCACCCCATATTACTGCAGACTCTGCTGCATAACCATAGTCAATTCCTTTTACTCTTTCCCAATGCTTAGGTAATTCAAATGGGTCAATGCAATGAGTATCATAATCAAACTCTGTAAAGGCTGCACCTTCAGCAACATCCCAGTTACCTTCTAGTAATTGTTTTCTTTGAACAGCAGGTAAGGACATAAGCATCTGCTCATACTTACCATCAGCAGATAGGAAAGGATTATCTTCTAATCTTGCTGGTATAAATCTTCTTGTTATTTTATCTTGTCCTTGAAAGGATTCATTAGGAGGACTTGGGTCAAGGTATCTTTTCTTAACCCAATGTCCACCAACCCCACCAGGGTTTGCTGTACACCGAATGTAGCATTGTATTGCATTATTAGTTGTTCTCAATCGTGACTGCAAGTACTGGAGAGGAAATTCTGTAGGGTATTGTGTTAATTCATCTATACCAATCCAAGTATATGATTGTCCTTGGTATCTATAAACATCTGCATCCCTATCTAAATATCCAAACTCTAATGAAGCTCCACTAGGAAACCTCCAAATTTTTTCTACCTCTCTAAACTTTGCACCAGCAAAAGCTTTAGGATATAGTTCTCTAGACTTATCTATTAATTCTCTTAACTCAGGCATAGACTTTCTAAGTAGTAATGCTCTGTGTTCTTTAATGTGCATATATCTTAATGGGTCAACTAGCATGGCATATGATTTACCACCCCCTGCTGACCCACCATATAGCACATCTTGTTCTCCTGCAGCTAAGAAATCTGTTTGAGGTCCTTCATTTGGCTTGAAGACGATTCTTTCCTGCTCTTCTTTTAGGAGAGTCTTAACACTTTCTGGTAGTGCTTTGTATTCTTTCTCATCCATAACAGTACCTTTTTTATCGGACTGCTTCTGTTGTTCACCTTGTTGAACTTTAGCTATACTATCTTTCTTAACTTTAAGCTTTTGAGTTCTATTGTCTAGCTTCTTACGAAGTTTCTCAATCTCTTTTTCTTTTTCTTTAACAGCTTTCCTAGCTGCTAACTTAGCTTTATGTTCATAACCATAGTTATATTGTCTAGCCATTTTTACTTAACAAACCTATTGTTGGTTTTTCTTCTGTTGTATCTTTGTCTATAATCTTTTTTAAACCCATAGCAGATAATTTTCTACCTGTTTGGCTTTCCATTATTTCAACAGCACCTCTTAATGAGAATGCTCCAGCTTTAACTCCTTCTTTAGCATCAGCTAATGCTTTAATTTCTTTTTCAACTGGTTCTAATACTTTATCTTCTTTGAGTTTATACCCATAAGGTATAGTTGAACTTCTTCTTCTATTCATCATCTGGTGTTACATCCTCTGCATTAACATCTATTACATCTCTTTTCTCAGGTAAAAGAAATATACCACCTGCTGCAGTATGAGTTACATCTAGTTTTTCTCTCTGTGCTTTAGTTAGTAGTTTCATATTATACCCTATCTGTTATATAGTTTGTTAGCTTTCTTTTTTTGTTGGTCAGTTAACTTTAATTTTTTACCTAAGCTTATTAAAAAATCACAGTATTTCTGCTCTGCATATTTATATTTTCCATAGTCTTCAACCTCTAAAGATTTAATCTCTATCTTAATTAAATCTCTTAGTGTACATTTTTCTCTAGTGCTTAACTGCATTATTTAGTTCTCCTATTAAGTTGGTTAGATTTTTAATCACAAGTCTTAGTCTTTCATTCTCTTCTCTTATCTCTTCTACATCTTCACTCGCATTCAACATAACTCTTATCAAGTGTGTAATGTCCATGTCTTTATACTTAACATAAGTTTCTTTAGATTTAGAGTAGTACTCCTCCTCTAAAAATTCCATTATATCGCATGGATTTTTTCTGCCTGTCTGTATCTCTAGAATTTTAAAATGATTTTCTAAAGTGTACTGATTATATTTTTTCATTTATCCTCGCTTTCTGTTGCTATTTTATTATAACAAGATTGGCATAAACAATTATAATCAACCATGTTAGGTTTATCTAATTCGTTATCCCAATATAAAGTTTCATTCTCATCTTCATTATTACAATTATTACAACTCATTTATTTATCCTCCTATTGTTTATTGTTAGTTTTAAAAAATTCTTTTTCTGTATATGAATGCTTGTGTCTAAATTCTTTAGCAGTCATTGAACAGTACTGTCTTTCTCCATCATCTGACTTATCCCACTCATCACTAGTGAAATGAACTGATACCAATTCATTAAGCTTATCACTATGTTGATATAGGAATGATTGAAAACAAAAATCCTCACATTCATCAGTATAAATCTGCTCATTATTTTTTAAATTAAAAATTGTAATCACCATATATTATCTCCTAAGTTATTGATATTGTTAATGTTTTCCATAGCTTATATTTTTTACATCTTTACTCCAACACATTCTGCAATCCATACATTTTCCATCTTGATTTGCTGATGGACACTTAGCATTTTCTGTCACCACACTTGATGTATGTTCCCATGCATTAGGTATTGAACCATTTATTTTTGAACCACTTAATCTTATAATTAAATTGTCAGGTACTTCGTTAGGGTCAACCTCTAATAAATATTTTCTTTCTTGAGTAGGCAACCAATGTTTAGTGTTAGGTGTTAGTATTGCAACAGCAAATATTTTTCTTAGATGTTCAACGCTTTGTATATCTCCTGCGTCATGCCATCTAAAATATTTTTGGTTTTTAATTTGAACTGCCATTGCTTCAACCCATAATGGATTTGTTATACTATCCAATCTTTTATATTGAACCTCTTTAATTTTTGGATACCTTATATAGTTTCCCTTTAATGCATAACAACTAAAGCAAGGTGTACCCTCAATTTTTCTAAGCTTAGAGCCTGTCTGACACGCCCACGCTGGAAGACTATAACTTAGCCCTGGCATTTTAGAAGTTCTTGTTAAGCTTTGTGTTATTTTTTTAGCGTCTTTGGTTAACATATTATCTCCTATTATTTGTTTAATTCTTCATGTAATTTTGAGAATTGATTTTCCCATTCATTCATAAATTTATTGTCTGAAAAATCTACAACTATATCCTCATCATCATTTGATGGAATTATCCAAGCCCATGCCTTAGTTTTAAAATTTTCAGTATCAACTATATATAAATCAAACTCTTCTAATTGATGAGTATCAAAAAATCTTTTTATTGTATTAAAGTTTTTTGAAATATGCATATCTGCTTCATTATATTTTCCCTCAATTTTTATTGAGTAGCCTTTATCTAAAGCCCACTTAATCAAATTGATATGACCTTGTTTATATTCCATAGCTTCTCTAATTGTTTCTACTTTCATACTACCTCCATTGTTATTGTTATTTTACTATTTTATAAAACTTTCCACCCTTTACAAAGTTA
>JACLAB010012902.1_pt1 | contig 37007 bp, 23 predicted proteins | sample 8027921 | NCBI WGS metagenome assembly JACLAB01 (sample SAMN15725117, study PRJNA655200) | protist metagenome | isolation source: fluorescence activated cell sorting (FACS) single amplified genomes of... | place: USA: West Boothbay Harbor, Gulf of Maine | collected 2000-07-19 | reverse complement strand
GGCGAAGGTTTCATCGACGACGCGCGCAGAGCGTTCTGACATGGCGAGTGATGATATTGATAGAAATGACGACGACGACGAGGACGACGGTGATATCTCAAAGTGTCAATGCGTCGTTCACAGTGCTTTCGCGGGAGTCACGCAGTCCGATTTGATTTGCACAGGATGCGGCGCAGTGACGTCTGAAACGTGCGAAGACACAATTGGTCTTTCTCTAGATGTTCCTTTTGCTAGGACAACGCCGGCGGTTGAATTGCTTGATTGCCTGAATGCTTTTACGCGCGTCGAAACCATGGACAATTCTGGTTTTTCGCTTAGGATATGCCCCAAGTGCTCTTCCGCCCAAGGCATGCAGAAGCAAATGTCGCTGAAACGCACACCGCGTATGTTAGTTTTACATCTCAAACGTTTCGCCGCGCGCGGCAATGATGGCTCTAGACAAAAAGACTCAAGCGACATCGCTGAAGATGCAAATGTTGATAGCGACACGTCCGATGAAGACAGGACGCATGCCACCGGGTTCAAATCACTCGTGAAAACAAACGTGCACGTCGATTTTCCTCTAGTCCTCGACGTTTCGCCGTTTTGTGCCTCCAACGTCAAGGCGAGACGCATATTTGGAGATGATGACGTTGCGATGAAAGCACAGCGCGCGCATGATGTCAAGTACAATTATTCGTTGTACGCCGTGATTGTACACTCGGGCGTGTTACATGGCGGTCACTACACGTGTTATGTAAAACGCGGCGACGGCGAATGGTATTTTTGTGACGACGCGTTTATACGTCGCGTCGAAATCGATGAAGTGCTTCAGGCGCAAGCTTACATGCTCTTTTACGGGTAGGCGTGCTGAATTAAGTGTAGAGGAGAATAGATGTAGCACATGTTATTGTAGATTTAGAATTGACTGTTTTATTCAAAACAACTGTACCTGTAGTAAAGGTATATACACTATTTTATACTCGATCGAGGCTCATCAAACGTTCGGATAATACGAAGCGGGTTGCGCCGACGCCGACGGTTTGCTCTGCTTTGGCGGAGGCGCAGTGTACACGTATGTCGGTCCAACGGGTTGTTGTTGCGGCACATATCGCGGTTCTGGCTGTCCATAAATCATCTGCGGAGCTACGGGCGCAGCCATGACTTGTGCGTGTTGTTGACGGCGTTGAATAGCGCCGACGTCGCGTTGTAAAATTTGCACGTTTTGCTGCGTAAGCATGCACGCGCAAACGCTGCAGTACACTGCATCCGCCAAGCAATCCACTAAATCGGCGAGTTGTTCAATGTCTGGATTTTGCGTAATCATCGCCACGCATCGCAAACACATCGCAATCTGCTGCGTGATCAACATGAAACCTATCAAACAGTTGTCGCACTGCGAGTTCATGACTCTCTGCTCGTCTTGAATCATAAACCGCGTCGTGACCATTGCACTAGGAAAGCAGCAAAACACCTCGCAGCACAAGCACATTTCTGGGTTTGATCGCTCGCCACAACGTCCCGAGACGCAACTGCCGCCGTTGCAGCACGTGTACTGCGCGGGCCACGCTGGACCCATCTGTAACTTTCGCTGCGAATACGCCGCGCACTGGGCACAAAACATGGCGTAGCAGCAAAACGCCGGATCGGCGCACGGCGCGTTGAACATGCCTACTTTCCATTCATTGTTATACGCCTGACGCGCATTCGCCTGATCTCGACGCTGTGTTTGGTGACGCACAAACGAACGCGTACGTCTCGTTCGTCAGTCGTTGGAAAACCATCCACGCGTTCTGTTTGAGATTGACGACGACGCGACGACGACGACGACGACGACGACGTACCTTTTGACTCGCCGAGCGCTCGACGGACTGTGGGCGAGGCGCCGCATACGCGCCTTGATGCCCGTACATGGCGTCGCGCGTGGGCACGCCCCGACGTGCGAGTGACGCGGCACGCTCGAGTGTGCCGTCCAACGTCCGTCGGCTGGGCAGTTTTTCACCGCACTCACGTGATGATGACCTACGGGCCTGTACAGGGTCTCAGAGAGGGCGCGAGCGAACGCATGGGGACGTCACGACGCACGACGCACAGAAAGCTAGGGACGCGCGACGAAAAAGAGTACAGATACGCATGCGCGTTCAAACGGGCGCCATCGCATGAATAGACTGGAGCGGTTTAAAATGCTCTCGCAAGCGTTTACATGTGAGTTCAAGAATCGGGTGAGCTAATTCGTCTTCGCGCGCGTATGTGCACACGAAATGCCTAGTTGTTAAAGTTGCGTCGTCCGCCACTGCGCTGGCCTTGCGGGTTCAACGCCGCCGCTTCCTTGTCCGCGATCGCTTGCGCCGCAGTGCGGGGCTTGCCTCCCTTCTTGTTGCGCGGCGTGGACTGCTTGCGCTTCAAGATGTCTTGCTTGTTCTCAAAGTAACGTCTACGGCGAGTCTGCGTAGGATGCGGAAAAACATCGCGCGAACGCAAGTAACGAATGTCAGTCATGTGTTCGGCACGCGTATTCGCACATGCGGCGTGCGTGCGCGTGCGCGCGAGCCGCGCGACGTCTCGCGACCCGCCGCCGCGGCGTAACCCTATTTGTGCACACTATCCACCCCCATCGAACGCATCATCCATCGAGCGGGCGCGCGCATGCGACGTGACGTACCTCTTGGATGTGACCCGAGGACATCACAGCCTTTCTGAATCGACGAATCGCGCTCTCCGCGTTTTCGTTCTCCCCCAAAACAACCTACATACCGCACACGAAACACATCACATCGTCGCCGTCAGTACGCGCACGCGCAGACCCTCAAACACGCATCGTCGCCTCTGCCTACGCCGTCGCCCGTCGTCGTCGTCGCCCGTCGTCGTCACCTACCTCAGCTTGGAACGCGCCCTTGAATGCGAATAAGTGGCTGAAACCACCGAGAATGAACGCCATGTCGTGTGTTCGCCGCGTCCACAGAATGACGTCGCGCACACCCATCGTCGCCATCGCTCGTCGTCGCGGGGCCCACCCAGGGCGTCGTCGTCGTCGTCGTCGTCGATCGTCGATGGGGGCGTGCACATCACACGGGTCACAACTCCATGGAATACGAACAACACATTGGGGTGTATCATGGTGATATATAAATCCCATGCGATGTACCCATACTATGGGTATACAAACTACTAGTAACACACACACACACACACACACACACACACACACCACTTTACGCGTACACCACTCCGATCGCCGCATGTCCGATCACCCACCCTCGCGCCAAAACGCAGATGAGATCGAGATATTTTCCCAGTCGTGGGGGGCAGATGTGTTATTCGGACGTGTGTGGGGCCATTCCACCAATCACAACCCTAAGAGTAGCATAGGGAGTACACACCAAACACAACACACACACACGCAACACACACACCGTCCACGGCACGTCGTCCGACCGACGACCGATGACGACCGACGTCGACGAGGACGTGTTGGACGTGTTGACGTGTTGACGACGACGACACACCGCGACGTCGTACAACGACAACACGCATCACGCGTCATTCGTCACGCGTCACGTGATTGCCTCGTCGTCGTCGTCGTCGTGCGTGCGTGATTGATTGATTGATTGATTGATTGATTGCCTTCAACTTCATTCATTAATCGCGGCGTATCGTCGGCACGTGTGGATTGGTGTTCGTGGTATACGTCGTACGCGTGTCGAGATGACGGCAAGCATGGCGGCATCACTGTGTGTGAACGCACGTCAAATGTGGAACGCGACGCGCGTACCATCGACGTCGTCGTCGTCGTCGTCGTCGCGAGGCGGCGCGTCGGCGTCGGCGCCGTTGAGGGCGCGCGCGCGAGGCGGAGCGTGCGTCGTTCGAGATGCGAATAACGAAGCCGCATCGTCGTCGTCGTCGTCGGGAGGGGGATCTGGGAACGATGCGCGAGGTATGAATGCAGATGGCGCCGAGGCGGGACAACAACAATCGATGTATGATTTCGACATGTACGTGGGGGACGAACGCGCATTCTCCACGGGGGCGCCTGGGAAAAAATCAACCTTTGCGACGACGCCCGAGCTCTCGCTTGATGAGGAGTTTAAGACGCTCATACGCGCACGCAAAGTGGTGATGGAGGCGGAGACGCGGAAAAGATGGAACGAAGGCGCGGCCACACCCAAGGTGGCTTTCGATTTGGGACGAGACTATATTCGAAGAGTCGCCGTCGCGTATCCATACGCCGTCGTCGGCTCGGCTCGAGGCGACGTCGCCGTGTGCGATGTTTCTAAATCTGCCGCGCTCGCGATTTCACCAGCCGCTCATCGACGTGACTGGAGTGAAGTTGAATCGCGTCCACTCGGTGAACGCGTGCTTTTAGGACAATACGACGGTGGTGCCGTCACCGCTGTGGGAATCACGCTCGTGCAAAACGGGAGTAAATTTGATTTTGCGCGCGTCGCGTCGGGCGGTCGCGACGGTGTGGTTCACTTGTACAAGGCAGCGACGAACTCTGCGGCGTTAGTGGAGCAAGGTCAAGCGCAACACGCTGGAGTGGTGACAGGTATTACGTTTACGCGCGGCTCGTTGTGGAGTACAGCACTTGATGGTCGATTATGTCGTTGGTCGTTGATACCGCCGCCAGTCGCCGTGGCGTCGACTGAACACGAAAGATGGAAGACGGAGGACGCTTCGGCGTACGCCAAAGTTCCCCCACCTATGTTGGCCAAACAAGGTGAATGGTCTACTGGTCAGCCATCGTTGTCCTTGTCGTCGTGCGATAAAAGTGGAATCATCGCCGTTGGTAACGCGGATGGCACGGCGGCGATTTTGAGCGCCGAAGCGAGCTCGTTTGATTCGTCTCGCGCGTCGAACATGCTCACCTGGAAAGCTCACGAGGGGTCGACCGTGCGCTCGATCGCGCAGTGCCCTGGTAATGGTATCGTCACTGGAGGCGGTGATGGCATCATTCGCGTCTGGAGACTCAGTTCAAAGCCATCCAGCCCAGCGTTTGACTCACACCCGGGGACGAAATTCTTCATCTCCGCCGAGTCGACAAAGCCAGAGCTCGTCGCCGAGCTTCGCGGGCACACCGGTGCAGTGGTATCGTTGTCGTGTGGATGCGATGGACGGCTAGTTTCTGGAGCGCACGATGGAACGATCCGTGTTTGGGACTTAGATCTCACAAAGAACAAGCCAGGAGAGAAAATCAAAACCATCCGCCGCGACGCGCGATACGCCGTCTTGGGACATACGGTGTGGTTGGGAAGCACTTATGCCGACGCCGAACGCATAATATGCGACGGTGCAAACAATGTGTTACTCGAATACGACTTTACCGCTCAAGCTGATGATGCTGACATGTGATCGTTTCCGTAAAATTAATTGTTGTTGTTGTTTTTTGTTTGTGTACTGTACTTACTACCACGCTACACGCTTGTAACGCTTACGCCACTCTATGAAAAAACTGAAACGCCACACTTCACCACGCGCACATTGTGCATCGCTGCATCGTACATTTGAACAAACACTCGCATCTATACTATCATGCGTGTCGGATTCATTGGTTACGGCAACATGGCTGACGCCTTGGCGAGTGGTTTCGTCAACGCTGGAATTGTGTCTTGGGGTGACCTGACCATGTGCAACAAATCAAACGTTGAACGCCGCGAGAGCTTCACCTCGCGCGGTGGTTCCGTGGTTCTGTCCGCTGCAGATGTTGTAAAGTCATCTGAGATTGTGTTCTTAGCCGTGAAGCCGCCGTACATCAAGTCTGTTCTCGAGGAAGTGTACGCAAACTGTAAAGAAGAAGCCAAGGACACGCTCTTCGTGAGCGTCGCCGCCGGCGTGACTTTGAAAACCATGGAGAGTGTTTGGACCGAAGCTGGCGATCAATCGCCAGCCATGATCCGTGTGATGCCAAATACACCTTGTCTCGTCGGCGCAGCAGCGAGTGGGTTATGTGAAGGCTCGACGTGCACGGAGGCGCATCGCAACTCTGCGCTCGCGTTGATGTCCTCCGTGGGCATCTGCAAGGTCATCTTAGAGAATCAAATGAGTGCATTGACAGGGGTGAGTGGATCTGGTCCGGCGTATGTCTTCATTCTCATCGAAGGAATGAGCGATGGGGGTGTGCGTGCGGGTTTGCCCCGCGACGTCGCCACGCAACTCGCGGCGCAGACGTTTTACGGAGCGGCGAAGATGGTTTTAGAGACTGGTAAGCACCCAGGTGTACTCAAGGACAGCGTGTGTTCACCGGGAGGTACCACAATCGCCGCAGTACATGCGCTTGAGCAGGCTGGCGTGCGGCAAGCGATGATGAACGCCGTCGTCGCCGCCGCAGAGCGCGGCGACGAGCTCGCCAAAGCCGCCGCCGGCAAGTAAAACACAGTCTTCGCAGCGCGCAAGAAGTTTTGATGTAATAAGCACTTAATCAACGTATTGTCTTCGTTTCTTATTGTATAAAATTATATATATATGTGTTATCTACGAGATGTTGTTGTCACGCGCGCTGTGTGACTTGCAGTCAAAAAAGCACTGAGTACTCGTACACTCTCGCCGACGGTTTTGAAAGTAACCGCGCGAGAAAAGAATGAATGGTTGGTCTTCGGGAAAGGCCCGTCGAAGCTTTTCGCATCCGACGTATGGCTGCCGCTAAATATTGATACCAGATTGTCTTGTCGTTGTGTCTTGTTCAGGGGGTATGACGAATATTGTCAAAACTCTTGTCTTTGAGAAAGTCTCACGCGAGAAGGCGCGTCGGCCGCGTGGGCGACGGCGCAAACATCGCCTTGGGCTTTATGAAAGACTCAGTGTTGATTTCCGCCAACGATAAATCTTCACATGGGGGACTCTTGCGCGTGCCCAAGTTATCCAACATCCTGGCGTACCAGCCGTTGGATTGCATCGAGGACATCGCCTGCAAGCTGAGCGGAGCCGACGCGGGGCGAGAAATCATTTCACCCAAGCTCGCCAGCGAGTCCGTGCGTCTGATTCCAGTCGTCGGAACAGGGGTGTGCGCGCGCCAGTCGTACAAGTCCGACGGCACTGGCACTGAAAAGCCACCACGCTTCGGCTTGGGCGCGAGTAAGGATGGCACGACGCCATCTTCATCCATTGATCTCGTCGGCTCTGGCGTACTGGCGTCGCGCGCCGCACCGTACGGCATGGCACCCCACTCGTGAATCTCACCCTTGATGCTCTTCAATCGCTTGAGCTCGAGCAAAGATGCTTCAATTAGATTTTCCAAGCCCTGCCGATCGTTCGCACCCGAGGAAGCCTTGCGCGGGGAGTCTGCGGCTCGCAAACGCGGCGTCGTCTTATCGACAACCTTGCCGCGCGAGCGCTTGGGTGACCCTTGGCCGCCATCTACACTCATAGCCTCCCCCGGGCTCGACGATCGTTCACGCTTTGAACGCGACGGTGATGAAGCGTTCGAAGCGTTTGAACCAGAGTCACGCTCAGCGGCGAGTCGAGATTGCGGCCGGGATGGCGCGCGCGGCCGCGGCGACGTCGGCGCCACGACTCCGCTCGACCCATCCTTCTTTTGTGACGCAATCAACCGCCTCAACGTGGAATTAAATCTATTCTTCACCTGATTATCAGTGCGACCAGGCATAGATCTCGAAATAACCGCCCACTTGTTCCCATGAATGGCATGTTGCGCCAAAATTGTGTCATCTTCATCCGCGGTGAACGGCCCTCGCTTGACGTTTGGGTTCAACTGGTTGCACCAACGCAATCGGCACGACTTGGACGATCGCCCATCGAGCGCTTGCGCGATCGCGGTCCAGTTCCCAGGTCCACCGAGTTTTTCAATTTGCTTACGAAGCAATTCATCCTCCTACGTGCGCGATGATGATACGTCACATATAACAGTCCGTCAGTCTGCGAACACAGTGCTAAACCCCAACACACGCTAACGTCATCGTCATCCATCCATCCAACGCGCGGTTGTTAGCCACCGCGCGGTCGTTTGGCGGTGGTCGTTCCCGTGCATCTTGTTCGACGACGACGACGCGAGCGACGACGAGCGAGGACGACGACCGCGCGTGACGGCGCGGTGATATTACGAATCACATCGTCACCACCCTCGCGCGCGCGTGCACCCATCGTCGTCGTCGTCAACCGCCATCGTCCGCGCCAGCGCGACGCCGCAATTTTGGGTCTTCCGTCGCGCCCACGCCGTCGACGTCGTCGTCCGCGGTCGTGCACCGCGTCGCGTCGCGTCGCGCACACCGCGTCGCGCGTCGATCGACGACGTACCTCTGGCGTCCATGCGGACTTGACCATTCTATCATCATCATTCATCGCGCCCGGCGTCGACGTCGTCGCGCGTCGCGCGTCGCGGTGTGCGCGACAATCGTCATCGTCGTTCACGTCGTCGTCGTCACCGCGCCCGGGCCGCCGAGGCGATAACGACTTCGCGCGCGAAAATAAAAAAAATAAACCCCACGCCCCCCAAAGGGCGGGGCGTCGCCTGGCGTCGTTCGTGGCTGTGGAGTCCCGTGCGTGCGTGCTGGTCGTGATTGGTGGATGCACCCATGGCGCGATCGAACGGCGCGCGCACATGGGACGGCGCGCGTGGTCGTGCGGTGGTGCGATCGCTAGGGTACAGGAAACACGTATACACGTACATGAATGTTCTATGTATACGTACACGTGTACGTACGTGTACGTCAATACATCCACATGGGTGTGCGATAGCGATCGATCTTAGCTCATCGAATGTCCGAATATACATCCGCCCGCGGGGCGCTTCGTGCGTTGGCTGCGGCGCGTCATTCGCGGCCACGACGACGACGACGACGACGACGACGACGATGACGGACGTGGATAGTGAGTTTTCGGAATACGACTCTGGGTCGGATTTCTATGACAGTGAGAATTCACCGACGCCGGTGAAGGGCAAGGTACGCGCGACGACGACGACGACGACGACGACGACGCGAGATGCCGGTTCTCGTTCCCCTCGATGGCGATGGCGTTGGCGATGGCGACGAGACGTGGGACTGACGCGCGGGTGATGACGATGCGTGTGATCATATACAGGGTAAACAAGCAAAGCTTCCGAAGAGTCCGCTCGGAAACGCCAACGCGGCGAAGACGAACAAGTCGGTGGAGGAGATTTATCAAAAAAAGACGCAGCTCGAACACATTTTGTTACGCCCCGATACGTACGTTGGGTCGTGTGAACGAGCGGAGGAAAAGGCATGGGTGTATGATGCGCAAACGAAATCTTTAGTGCATAAGCAGGTGTCTTTCGTTCCGGGTTTGTACAAGATTTTCGATGAAATTTTGGTCAACGCGACGGACAACAAGGTGCGCGACCCGAAGATGAAGGAGTTGCGAGTCGACATTGACGTCGAGCAAGGGTTGATCCGCGTGTACAACGACGGCAACGGTATTCCGGTTGAAATGCACAAAGAGGAAGGATGCTACGTTCCAGAGTTGATCTTCGGTCACTTGTTGACGTCGTCCAACTATGACGACAACGAGAAGAAGGTTGTCGGCGGGCGAAACGGTTACGGCGCCAAGCTCGCGAACATCTTCTCCAAGGAGTTCATCGTAGAAACCTGCGATGGATCTCGGCAAAAGCGATACAGACAAGTCTTCAGTGATAACATGAATGTCAAAGGCAAACCAGAGTTGACCAAGTGCAAGAAGAGCGAGAACTGGACGTGCATCACGTTCAAGCCGGATTTTGAAAAGTTTGGCATGGAGTCGCTCGTGAACGAAGACGTCGCCGCTTTGATGTGCAAGCGCGTGTACGATGCCGCCGGTAACATTGGTAAGAACACTAACATTTACTTGAATGGCGAAAAGCTTGAAATCAAGGGCTTCAGTGATTACGTCAGTTTGTACTTGGATGGTCAAGCGAACGCGCCGAAGATTTTTGAAAAGACTATGGATCGATGGGAGGTGTGCGTGACGATCTCCGAAAGCGCGCAGTTTCAACAATGCTCATTCGTGAACGGTATTTGCACCATGAAGGGTGGTACCCATGTCAATTCTGTGGCTGATCAAATTTCTCAAAAGTTACTCGAGAAGATTCAAAAGAAGGAGAAGAGTTGCAAAAACTTGAAGGCGTTTCAAGTCAAGAACCATCTTTGGGTGTTCGTGAATGCGTTGATTGAGAACCCGGCGTTTGATTCACAAACCAAAGAGACGTTGATCACGCGGCCGAACAAGTTTGGTAGCGCCTACTCGCCTTCTGATGCCATTGTGAAGAAGCTCATGGAGTCTGGCGTCGTCGATAACATCATGTCGTGGGCGCAGTTCAAGCAATCTAAGGAGCTCAAGAAGACTGACGGTGCCAAGCGCTCGCGTCTCACGGGTATTCCGAAGCTTGATGATGCTAACGACGCTGGTGGGCGCAACTCTGAGTCTTGTACACTCATTCTCACCGAAGGGGATTCTGCGAAGGCGCTCGCCGTCAGCGGTTTGTCCGTCGTCGGTCGCGACAAGTACGGCGTCTTCCCACTTCGTGGTAAACTCTTAAACGTTCGTGATGCATCGCACGAGCAAATCAAGAATAACACTGAAATCAGTCACATCAAGCAAATTCTCGGTCTTCAGCATGGAAAGGAGTATGATTCTGTCAAGTCGTTGCGTTACGGAAAGTTGATGATTATGACGGATCAAGACCACGATGGTTCGCACATCAAGGGTCTGCTCATCAACTTCTTACATGCTCATTTCCCGTCGTTGCTCAAAGTTCCTGGCTTTTTACTCGAATTCATCACGCCTATCATCAAAGCAACGAAAGGTAAGCAATCGAAGGTGTTTTACACGTTGCCAGAGTACGACGCGTGGAAAGAAGCCAACGAAGGCAACACCTCGGGATGGAGCATCAAGTACTACAAGGGTCTCGGTACTTCCACGTCCAACGAGGCGAAAGAATATTTCGCTGCTCTTGAGCACCATAAGAAAAGTTTCATTTGGGAAAGCGATGGTGATGGTGACTTGATTGACATGTCGTTTAGCAAAAAGCGCGTCGAGGACAGAAAGGCGTGGTTGACGGCTTACGAACCTGGAACCTTCTTGGATATGACTGGTGACACCGTTCGTTACGATGAATTCATCAACAAAGAGCTCATTCTCTTCTCCCGAGCTGACTTGTTACGTTCGATTCCGTCCATGGTGGATGGCTTCAAGCCATCGCAGCGTAAAGTCTTGTTCTCATGCTTCAAGCGTAAGCTTAAATCTGACGTCAAGGTTGCGCAATTGAGCGGTTACGTCTCCGAACACTCTGCGTATCACCACGGTGAAGCCTCTTTGGCGATGACTATCGTCAACTTGGCCCAAGACTTTGTCGGTTCCAACAACATCAACTTGCTCGTGCCGAGTGGTCAGTTTGGGACGCGCTTGCAAGGCGGTAAGGATCACGCGAGCCCGCGTTACATCTTCACTCGCTTGCACCCAGTGTGCCGAGCGATGTTCCCTGAATGTGACGATCCGCTGTTGAACTATCTCGATGAGGATGGTCAACGCATCGAGCCGGACTTCTACTACCCGGTCGTGCCTCTCGTCTTGGTGAATGGCGCCGAAGGCATCGGTACGGGATGGTCCACGTCAATTCCGAACTTCAATCCTCGCGACTTGATTGCAAACATTCGACTACTGCTTTCTGGAGAAGAACCCGCGCAAATGCATCCGTGGTACCGACACTTCAATGGTACAATCGTAGATGAAGTCGTCAAGGGTGATATTCGTTACACCGTTACGGGCGAGTATGAAATCCGCGACGAATGCACGCTCGTCGTCACCGAATTGCCTTTGCGCTCTTGGACGTCAGACTATAAAGAATTCCTTGAAGAAATGCTCGCGCCAAAAGAAAAGAACGCCAAGCCATTCATCACGGACTACAAGGAGTATCACACCGATCGTACTGTGCATTTTGTGATTACGATGCCGCCTGAGAACCTCGCAGCGGCGCAAGCGTCTGGCATTGAGAAGAAGTTCAAGTTGCAAACCAAGCTGAGCATCTCTAACATGCACTTGTTCAACGAACACGGTGTCATTACCAAGTATGCTTCACCGATTGATATCTTGAAGGCTTTCATGCCGTTGCGTTTGCAAGCGTACACGCAGCGCCGTGAGATGTTGATTCGCCTCGCCGAGTCGCAGCTCAAGCGATTGTCCAACAAGATGCGTTTCATTCTCGCCGTCGTCGACGGAAGCTTGGTTGTTAACCGCAAGAAAAAGCAAGAGCTCATTGCTGAACTCGATGCGTTGTGCTACGATCGTCTTCCGAAGACTGACAAGGGTAGCGCCGCCGAACTCGATGAGGATGGCGAGTTCATCGCCGCTGAAGTCTCGGGCGCTTCGTATGACTATCTTTTGGGCATGCCTCTCTGGAACTTGACACTTGAAAAGGTTGATGAGTTATGCGCGGAGAAGGAAGCCAAGGAGGCTGAAGTTGCCGAGCTTCACAAAACCACCGAGGAGCAGTTATGGATGAAGGACTTGGACACTCTCGAAGAGACTCTCACCATTCTCGACGCCGAAGACGAAGAAGCCAAGGTCGTGCTCGAGCGCCAACAACGCGCGGCTGCTCGCAATAACACTGCTGCTGGTAAGAAAGCTGCGGCGAAGAAGGTGGCCAAGGCTCGTGCGGCGAACAGCGATGACGAAGATGAATGGATGGATGACGACTTCAGCGACGATGACTTTGAAATCGCCAAGCCAAAGAAAAAGGCGGCGCCCAAGAAGGCTGCCCCGGCGCCCAAGAAGGCTCCGGCGCCCAAGAAGGCTCCAGCTCCGGCACCTAAAGCTCCTGCTCCTTCTGCGGATAGCGACAGCGATGATGCTCAGCCCATGTCTCTTGCTGAGCGCTTGGCGTTGCGCGGCGGCGCTGCGTTGAGCAAGCCAGCAGCCAAGCCGAGCGCGATGAGCATGACGTCCATCTCCAAGGCTGTTGAGGAAGTCGCTACGAAGAAACCTGCGGCTGCTGCCAAAAAGCCTGCAGCCGCGCCGAAGAAGAAGGCTGTTGCGGAATCAGACTCTGATGATTTTGATGACGCGAGCGACTCTGAGATTGCCGAGATCCAAGTCGCTCCGCGCTCGACTGCTCGTCCTGCTCGCGCGCGCGACACCAAGGTGTACGCCGTGGACGATTCTGAAGACGAAAGCGAAGATGACTTTTCTGAGGACGACGATGAAAGCGATTTCAGCGAGTCCGAATAAACTAATTCATACAAAATATAACCCGTGGTTCGAGCCGCGATTCTCCATGTAAGATGACGATAACAAACAACATACTTTTACAAATCTTCTAATGCGCCCAGAGGCGAAGCATTTTATCTTTACCTCCACTCGCTGCTTTTGTTCCTATCGGACTCCAATCCACCGCGTACACTTCGTCGCTGTGCCCAGGGAGATCTTCTACGAGCTTTTTTGTCGACGTCGACCACACTTTAATCGTCGAGTCTTTGCTCGCGCTGAGCAACATGCGGGAATCAGCAGACCACGCGAGTTGATACACCGACCCCACGTGCGCACGAAATGTAGTGATGAATTTACCAGTCAATCCACACCACAATTTCACACTCTTATCGAAACTCGCCGATGCAAAGTACTTGGAATCTGGAGAAAACAAGATGTGGTTCACGAGCTGTTGATGACCCGTGAGTCGGCTGATGGGTACTTTGGACTTTGAAGGCTCCCAAAGAAACATCGTGTGATCGTCACTGCCGCTCACTAATCGCTCGGGTTTACCTCCCGTCGCAGCCTTGTACCTCGCGAGCGCCTGTGCCTTGGCTTGCGCGTCGTTCTCGGGTTTCACGCCCGTGTGGTCGTACGGTCCCGTGCGCATGGCGTACTCGGATGAAATCGCGAGCGTATTCACCCAGTGCCCGTGGCCCTTGAGCTGGCGAACGAGCTTACCGTCCGTGGCGTCCCACACGTTTATGGACGTGTCCCGGCTCGCGGTGTAAATTAAACCTTCACCGCCCCAAACTACTTTAGACACCGCCTTGGCGTGCGCCGACATCGTAAACAAGCACACGCGGCGCACGGCGTCCCACACGCGCACCGTACCATCCGTCGACCCGGACGCAAAACGCGTGACGGGATACGCCAAATGTGCGGGCTCAAACGCCAACGTCACCACTGGCTTCTTGTGTCCTTTCATGGGCCCACCTCGTGGTTCACCAGCCTCGGCGTCCCATAATCGCACCGTGCAATCCATGCCCCCGCTCGCTAAAAACGCATTGTCGCTACTCCACGCTATGCACAGCACCCAGTTCGTATGACCCTTCATCACATGCCTCGGCGCTTGCGTGGCTAACGACCACGTACGAATCGTCGTATCACCACTCCCACTGGCTAAATTCTTACCATCGCTCGAAAACGCCACGCTCAGCACCGCTTCGGCGTGTCCCGCCACCGCCGCCGAACACCGCGTCACCGGTCGCACCCTAAACAAACTCTGCGGCTGATACACAATTTTCAACACCTGCTCCACCGACATATTCTTCGCCGATAACGTCGTCGCTAAATCCTTCGTCACCTCCTCCCCATCGACATAAAACGCATACGGCGTCGTCAACGCCTCCTCATCATCCGGCGCCAGCGCCCTGAGCACCTCCCTGAGCACGCTCTGCAGTTGCTTCGCCCCGACGTCCGGGGGCAGATCCAACTCGGGCCCGGCCGCGACGCCATCGCCATCGACGAGTTGTGCGATGACGTTTGCATCGCGCACCGCGGCGGCGGCGTCGCGCGCCCGTTTCCCCGGCGCACCAGCCATCGTCGACGTCGTCGTCATGTGACGCCGCAGCCGCCACCGGGCCAAAAACACCACCATACCAAACAAAACCCATCACGACATCGTGTACGTGCTCTTCTTCATATAGTGTACGTGGTTACACCCTATATCGTAAACGATGAGGCCTCGCTCGATGTCGTGTTTCATCTCACAGCACGTAGTCTAGCGCGCCTACAGGACCTATAATATGTGTGTGCGATGGGTGATGCGCAAAACGCGTCACCGCTGCGCGTCATTCGCGCCGCGCCGCGCTCGACGACGACGACCGCGGTGGGCGTCGGTGGGCGTCGGTGGGCGCCGCAGTCGTCGCGAGATAGATGTTTATACGCGCGCGCGTGTTCGCGTCGCTCTCGGGCGCGCTCGCCGTCGTCGCGTTGACCGTGCCGTGGTGCGTCGTGGTGGAGGTCGTTACGTGGTGATGAAATCATTCATGCATGCATGCATGCATGCATTCATTTGTCGTTGATTGTCGTCGTCGTTCGCGCGGTGTGCTGTGGTGTGCGTGTCATTGAATGTGTACTGATGCTGTGCGCGTGTGCGGTGATGCAGGTATTCGGGGTGCGTGCACGACGCGGCGGCGGAGAATGCTGGGCGGTGCTTTGAGTCGACGTTTCCGCGCGACTTTGCGTTGGTGTTTTTCGCGTGGCCTGGGTTGACGTGCGCGGGGATTGCGGGGTATGTGACGCGAGCGAGTAGACAGTCTGGGTCGGCGTTGGAATCTGTGCGCGTGACGTCGTCGACGACGACGACGACGACGGGTGTGAGCGAGGAGGATGTCGGGCCGAGCGCGGCGTCGTCGGGTGGCGCGCCGGCGTTGGCGGTGTTGGATCCGAAATCGAGCGCGTGTCGACGCGCGCGCGCGCTCGCTGGCGTGGGTGTGGTGATGACGTGTGCTACGGCGCTCATACAGTGGCGTACGGGACGCTCGTTTGCGGGGATTCCAAATCCAGAGCGCGTAGAAGTTGGATTTGTGATTGGTTTGTTCGCCGACGCGCTCGCGGCGGTGGCGTGCGCTTCGGCGGCTGTACTCGGTCGTGGAGGGATTTTTGGCCCGACGAAGAGGCAGTTGTTGCGTCAACGTTTAGATGAAGAGCAGTTTCGTCAGCTCGTGTCGTTGAGAGACGATGAAGAGATGGGGAATGTTTCGGATTCTGGCGGCGGGTCGCCCGACGTGAGCGTCGTGCGCGGAAATTTAATGTCCAACCAAGGCTTGTACGAACTTGCGCCGTCGATATTCAAGCGCGAGCTTGAAAGCTTGTCCACTTCGGGTGGTGGAGCCGTTCGCGCTGGCGGTGGCGAGCGCGGCACGGCGTCGAGGCGGGCGACACGACCGATGAATGAGGATGAAGCAGGCGCGAGTCGAGCGACGCGCGAACAAGAGTACAAGTCGCGACGAGAGGATATTTTGCAACGTCTTCACGCGGCGAATAGACTGTCTTAGGATATTATCATCATTAGGTTAGGTGTACTATTACGATATACATTCTGTAATTTTAGGAGAGAAGGAAGTGTCCGCGAAAGTAAGGCGCGGCGGATGATTTACACTTTGCCCAACCGGCGTCAAACGCGTCGAGGACATCCTTTGGCAATGGCTTTGCGTTTGTCGCGCTCGCTAAATTAGCATCGAGTTGCGCCAAGCTTGACGCACCGATGATGACGCCGTCGCCCTTTGAGCCATCGAGCATGGAGTGGTTGTACAGCCAGCGAAGCGAGGCGTCGGCTGGCGCGATGTCGTGCGCTCGGCACGCGCTCGAAATGTCAGCCACCGCGTCGTGATAGACGTCGAGCCAAAACCGCGAGGTATACATGTCGTTGCCATCAAAACGCCCACCCGAGACGTATTTAACGTCGCGCGTCGATGCGTATTTACCCGTCAACAACCCACCGCACAGCGGGTTGTACGCCACAAATCGCATATTCGTCGCCTTGAGCGCCGGAACCAACTCCGGCTCGACGTTTCTCGTCAGCGCGTTGTACATGCCCTGATAAATCGTCGGCTTTTTCCATCCATGCTCGGTGCATATTTCATGCGCCTTGACGACTTCCCACGCGCTAAAATTCGACAATCCAAGCTCTTCAAACGCACCCTCGACGCGCATCGCCTCCGCTTCGCGCAACACATCCACCAACCTCGTCCCCGCATCCGGCGCGTGTAAATACAAGACGCGCACGTCGACGTCCTCGCCTAAACTCGCCAACGACTGACGCACTTGCGCGCGAAACTCTCGAGGATCAAGCCCACCGAGACCCGCGCTCGAGGTCATCTTCCCACCCGGCCACGGATTCGCCTTGGTCGCCACGCGAAACGAATTGGACGACGTCGCCCGCAACGCCCGTCCTAAAATCTTCTCCGTCTCGCCCCCAGCGTACGCCAACGCGGTGTCCACTTCATGAAACCCACTCGACGCAAACCTCTCCAGCATCGCACGCGCCGCATCATCCTCGCATTTTTCGCTCGAATACGCCCACCCAAACGTCATCGTCCCCAACACCGTCGTCACCGACGGCCTCGACGACGTCGATGTCGATGACGATGACGATGTTTCCGTCGATGACGACGCCACCACCGTGGTCATCGCCCGCCCGCGTCGTCCTGCCGCGCCCGCCGCCGTCGCCGTCGCCCTCATCCTCGTCCTCGTCGTCGTCACACGCGGATGCACCACACCACGCGCGCACGCACGCATGAACGCGACCGTCGATGTCACGCAATGCCGAGCGTCGCCGCCTGCGTGGACACCAAAACCGATGCACGCACGCGGTGTGCGCGCGCGAACACCGCGCGGCGTCGGCGACGACGACGACGGTCTGAACACGCAATTCGTACACGAGTACCACGTGGCACGCGAACAGTCGCGCGCGCGCACATCGCGCGACGCACGACGCAGTTCGTGTGTTGCGCCCGAGACCGCACTGCGGCGCACGCCCCATACACATGGGGCCGCCCCCGCCACCGCCCCCGCGCGCGCACGCGCACGACGGGGTGGGGGATGAGCGATACCACCGTACGTATCATCACGCGCCGCCGCCGCCGCCGCCGCCGCCGCCGCTGCCGCATGCGATGGGGCACCACCACCAACATCAACACCAACACCAACATCAACTTCATGGGCTTCAGCACGCGATGAATCCGGGGCAGATGATGATGCCGACGCATGGTTACGGTGAAGGCGTGCCCGTGGCGTCGATGCATGCGTCGGCGTCGGCGTCGCGGAGCGGCGGAGGACGACACGGGCATCATAATACGCCGTCGGCGTCGGCGGCGTCGGCGCACCACGCGTACGCGCACGTGTACGGTGGTCGTGGCCGTGGTGGTGGGTATAACGCCACGTACGGTGGGCGTGGGCAGAAGAAGAAGGTTAAGGCGCCGAGACCTTTACCGAACCCAGACAAGCAAATTAAGCGGTGCGTGAACACTGGGGAGACGTCGCGCGCGTTTGAGTGTTTCGCGAACGCGATGGCGTGGTATAGACACCAGACGGCGTATGGGGTGTTTGTGCGCGCGCATGGTGATCCGGCGACGACGTGTCCGATGGGTATCGATAACGCAACGTATACGAAACTCATGACGGCGTTGGTGAAGGAGACGCACGCGGACCACGCGAGCGAAGTCGCTCGAGCCATGGCGGAATTTGGGTTGAAGATGAGCGCAAAGAAGTTTACAGAGATTTTGCAAAGCATTCCGTGTAGAACAAAATCGAAAGAGGCGTTAGCGCTCGTCGATGCGTGCTGTCGAGGTACGGTTGTCGGCGATGTGTCGACGTCGGGAGGCGTGTTGGAATTTGGCGACGTCGCGACGGCGGCGTATTACACAAAGAATGTGCGCCTGCTCGTCATGGAGTTTTGCGAGGAATCCAATCAAATCATGGACCGAATCAAAAAGCGCTCGCCGCGATCGCTCGAGCAAGCTGGGACGTGCGCGCTCGAGCTCGTGGCCAAGCCCTCAAAGCTCAAAGGTGGTCGCTTGTGTCTGTCAACACGCCCAGAGCTCGACAAGCCAAATACGCTGACGCGTATGCCTTGCTTAAAGGCGCTCGACGCCAACGATGGCAAGCGCGGCGTACAAGTTGGAGACTCTATTCTCGTTCGTCGTTATCAACCGCCTGCGGAACCCGAGCCTGAGTCCGAGAAAGAATCCGTCACTGACATTGCCGAAAAGTCTGAGCTCAAAGCGACGGCGGCGGCGTTTGTGCCGCGACCCAAGGCGCCGACGCCGCTCGCCGCGCCAGAGACGCCGATGGAAGAGTACGAGGGCGTCATCGAGATCGTGCCGTACACTTTGAACGAACTCCACATCAAGCTCGACCACGGTGACGTGATGGACTTGCGTGGTGACGATTGGAGAGTCGATCGTTTGGCCAACCGAATCACGTACACGCGTCAACTCGAGTCACTGTACGAATTGCTCGAGCCGAAAGATCCAAACAAAAAGGCGGTGTGCAACACCCACCCAGTGTTTCGTCAAATTCTCACCGCTGGATTTCAACGTCCGGCGAAAGAACTCATGGATGAATTAACCGCTGCGATTGGTACGCTCAACGTACGCGCCGAAGGCGACGAGGTTGCGACGAATGAGTCTCCGCCGGAACCGCGGTACGTCACGTACGATGTTCCTCCTTGGGAACCTGGATGCGAGATGGTCGATCGCGACGCGGTACCGGCGCTGTGCCAGGGCATAATTAATCCCACTGGTGATTTGTCATTGCCTGGTCCGTACGATCGTGTCGTCGATAATGTTACTCGAATGCATAACTTGAACAACTCGCAGCGCGACGCGATGAAGGCGGCGCTCGAGCGGCGCCTGACGCTCATCCAAGGTCCACCAGGGACGGGGAAGACGCACACGTCCGTGGCTATCGTGCGCGGTATGTTGGAAATCGGCCATGGTCCGGTGTTGTGCACGTCGGACTCCAACACCGCGGTGGATAACATGGTGGAAGGTTTGGCAAAGGCGGGCGTGCAAGTCATTCGTTTGGGACGACCCGAGGCGGTGCGACCGGACTTGGCGCGTTATCAAATTGAAAACGCCATTCCTCCCGGGGCGACAAAACATGAAGCATACGAGGCGCAACTTCGTGCCGTTCGATATGCGCAGGCCGTGTGCGCCACGTGCTCGGGGTCTGGAAGCGACTTTTTGGATCGTATCAATTTCAGCGCAGTCATGCTCGATGAAGCGAGTCAAGTCACCGAGCCGATGTCGCTCGTGCCCTTGGCGAACGGCTGTCAACAGCTCGTTTTGGTTGGAGACCACAAACAGTTGCCACCGACGGTGGTTTCTCGCGAAGCTGAACTCGCGGGTATGACATTGTCGTTGTTTGACCGATTGATTCGCGCAGGCGTCAAGCCGTACTTGTTGGACACGCAATTCCGCATGCATCCGGCGATAAGTTACTTTCCGTCGTTGTCATTTTACAAGGGCATGGTGAAGAGCGGTACGCCCGCAGCGTTGCGACCGGCGCCGAAAGGTTTTAATTGGCCCATACCATCGGTGCCGATTGCGTTTTGCCCCACACCTGCGGATGCCATGGAGACCAACGACAATTTATCCTACTCAAACAAGCAAGAGGCGGAGAGCGTGATGACGGTGCTCGTCGGCTTGCTTCAAGCGGGAGAGTTGCGACCGTGCCACATTGGCATTGTCACCCCATATGCCGCTCAAGTGAAGCTTATTCGTTCGCTCTTACGCTCCAGAGGCGTTCGCACGGGTATCGATAAAGAAACCGGCGAGGCTGGTATTGAAGTATCTTCGGTCGATGGCTATCAAGGACGCGAAAAGGAGCTCATGATTGTTTCGACGGTTCGTGCGAACAACTTGAATACGATTGGTTTCGTCGCCGACGCGCGACGATGTAACGTGACTCTCACCCGCGCGCGTCGTGGTGTCATCGTCGTCGGTCACACATCGACGCTTGCTCGAGACCGCCGAACGTGGGGCCCTTGGGTGCAGTGGGTGCAGAAATCTGGACTCACCGTCGGCGTCAAGGGTCGCCCCGAGGATATTAAAGCCGTGTGCGCTATCGATGCGGACACCACGAGTGGTCCTGCACAACGTCTCGTACCGCTCCCACGCGGACTCGTCCCGAAAGGCATGCGATAATCACCGCATGAGCGGACGCATTTACACTCAAGAAAAATTAGAAAACGTACTGAGCACTCTCCATTAACATGTCATGTAGTTAGGCGTATTGACTTTAGGTAGACCACCTTTATCATTTTCCTTTTACTAGGTAGACCGTCACAGTTTCAATTTCATCTTAATTCTTTTCTTACACATACACATTACAAAATTACTCACGATGAGCTCGTCTCAAAAGGATATTGATCGCCGCGCGCGAGAGCGTCCAAACCTTCGCGATAGGTTGGAAATTGCAACTCGACGCCGAGCTCGGTTTTAATACGAGTATTCTCCACGCGCTTCTCTCCACGATTACCCTCGACGTTGACGCTATCGCGAGCTTGCTGCCCACGCACTGTATTATTCGTCTTTGTCGTCATCGTCGTCGTCGTCGTGCTGTCATCGGTCAACAGACCCAGAATGTTCTCCGCGTAGCGCACAGCGTCTCGTCTCGGCGCCGGTTCGTCGTCCACGACGTTGTACACCTCGCTCGCCTTTTCGCCCAATTTCATACTCGCCATAATCACACGCACAATATCACCCACATGTACGCGACTGGTAAACGACCTTCGCTCTCTCGCGCGCTGACTCGCGCTCTCTTCGCCACCATTCGCCGCCGCCGCGCTTCGTCGTTTCTTCGCCGTCTCGATGGCGCTTCGCCCCGGGCCGTAAATCCCGCCCAACCTATACGACACCGTAGTGACGCCATCTCCCGCCAACGCGTGCCATGCGCGTTCGGCATCATACCTCGCCCGTGACTTGGGCGTATTCGGCGCACACGGCGTGTTTTCATTCACCCAATCCCCACCTCGATCGCCGTACACCGACGTGCTGCTACAATATCCCGTAAATCGTCCGCCGCTCGGCGTCCCGGACGCGTCTCGTAAAACATCACCAAACACCTCCAACACCGGATCTCGATCGAGATCACCATTCGGTGGAACGGTTGAAATCACCACTGACGCTCGCGCGAGTTCATTCGCAATCATTCGTCGCACGTCTGCGTCGTCTTCTATACGCGCTTTGTCGTCCTCGGCGCCGGGCGACGGCGGTCCCGACTCGTCCTCTTCACCACGAAACGGATCCCACACCAACGCACGAATGCCGTGCGCGCGCAGACGCCGAGCTTTATCACCATCACGCACGGTGCCGCACACCTCGTACGCGCCCTCGCGCGTGAGCGTCGCCGCGAGCGCGGTCCCGACGTAGCCCAAACCAAACACAAAGCACAACGGTTTCGGTGTCGAGGACGACGGTGTCGACGACGACGACGGTGTCGACGCCGCGCGCGCGACGGCGGCGTACACGCGCGCGCGAGACGCCGCCCGTCGTCGCGCGTCGTGCGTCGCGCGCGGCGTCGCGCACGATGACGCGGTCAGCATCGGCCTCGACGTCGAGGTGTGACGTCAGTCGGTGTCGTGTTGTGCGTGTGTGTGCGACGATGGCGTCGTTGTCGACCGCGACGTCGCGCGCGGCGCATCGGTACGGGGTGGTTGACGCGAACTCGCGGCGTGGCGCGCGTCGCGCCGCACCGCGACGACGCTGGGACGCGTCAGCGTTGTCATCTTCATCTTCATCTTCGTCATCGTTAGAAGAAGATTTAATCGCAAACGCCGACGCTGGGGACGACGCGAGGACGATAGCGGCGATGAACGCGCTCACGAGTGCGTACGCAACGTCGCCGAGCGCGTCCAACGACGCGCTCGGGGCGTCGTTTTCGGGCGTGTGGCGATTGATTTATTCCACAAAGAGCGCGTTTGACGCCACGGCGCCGCTGGGCAGGCGCGAAGATAACACCGCGCCTGGGCTCGAGGCGGTGTTTAAAGCGGCGTTTGGCGATGGTGGTGGCAAGGGCACCGATGCCGCCAGTGCGGCGGTGACCGCGAGTTCGAGTCCGATTCAACGCGCGGTTTTGAGCAACCTCACCAAGGGTGGGTTCGCCGTGCTTCAAGGCGTTCGGTTGACTGGAGACGCGACAAAGCATCGCGTCGATCAGTGCGTGCGATTTGGTGATGGGTACGGATACTTTAGGTTGAGTGCGAGCGCGTCGCTCGAGCCCGAGAGCTCGCCGCGGCGTGGGACGATTAATTATAAATTTGACAACGCGTACGTGATGTTACGAAAACCATTCGAGGTTCGGTTGCCGTATCCGGTGCCATTTAAGCTTTTGGGTGACGAAGCGGCGGGGTATTTGGAGTTGAAATACGCCAGCGATCGGGTGCGCGTGGTGAAAGGAAACAAGGGGACGAATTTTGTATTCGTGCGAGAGGATTCTATGGATGCGTTGCCGTGCGCAAACGAACTCTTTGGCGCGTGATGAAAATCACGCCTTGTAAACTATTACTACGGTACCAAACTAAAGGTGTTGCTACGACTACATGCCCGCCCACACGCGAGCTACTACTTTACTTTGATTTTCTCGCCGCGTGCGCGCACGTACGCGGCGAGAATGATGATACACGCGCCGAGCGCGTTGGCGACGGTGCCGACGATTTTCGTCGCCGTCGCGTCCCGCGTGTCTCCCACGGGAACTTTCCACGTCCCACCGCGCGCGCTAGCGCCATGCATCCAGACACCATCTGCACAACGTATTGCCACATGTACCGGCGCGATATGAACATCCACGACGCCACCTCCGAGTCGCGGCGCGCCGTATCGCGCGCGCGCCGTCGTCGTCGCGCGCTCGAGCGCGCCGTCGCGCGCGTCTTCAGTCAACTCTTTCACGCACACCACGCTCGACGTTCCCGCGCTCGACGCCGGGCGTTCAACATCCACGTCTCCATACGCATCGCACACCCACCCATCGATCGTTTTCGATCGCACGTCGTCTCTATCCGCGACGAGCCCGCGCGGCAACGTAAACGCAACGCCCGCCGTCGCGCGCGAGCTCAGCCTCGGTAACGTCACTACGCACGACAGCTCGCCGTGAAACCCAGTGGTGCGGACGACGATATCACCGACCGTCACGACTTTGGTGTCGTCGGCGCCGCCACCGCCGCCGTCAGCGTCGTCGAGCCTCGCGAGCCTCGCGCGAAACATGTCCAACAACCCATCGTCGCGCATTCGCGCCGCATTCGCGTCGCCGTCGTGCGCCGCGCGCGCGCACGCGGCGAGCGCACACATCGCGCAGGCGATGCACGCGGCGACGCGCATCGCGGCGCGCGCCGTCGCTGTCATCTGACGACGCGCGCGACGCCGAACGCGAGACCGAACGTGGTGCGCAATGACGACATTGTAGAGCACGCGCGCGATGGCGTCGACGTCCGCCACCGCCCCGGCGTGGCGCCAGGCGATAAAGCACGCGATGAAAAAGAATGGTCGTAACCCGGCGTCCAAGTACGCGCAGGTGGCGACGATTAAGCCGGACGGGTCGCCCGCGGTGCGCACGGTGGTGATTCGAGGCTTTCTCGATGGCTTTCTCGAGCGCTGCGCCGGACGAGAGTGCGATGCGTTGGTGTTTTGTACGGATAACCGAAGTTCGAAGATTGGTGAGATTGCGCGCGATGCGCGAGGGGAGATGGCGTGGTATTTTCCCGAGACGAGGGAGCAGTTTAGGGTGACGGGGACGCTCGCGACGCAAAGCGCGACGACGTCGTCGGCGGTCGATGGGGATGATGCGCGTCAGGCACTGTGGGTGAAGATGCGTCGCGGTGCGAGAGGACAGTTTTTATGGCCTTCGCCTGGTGGTGCGCGCACCGAAGATGCCGACAGTGGGTTGTGGAACATCGACGAAGACGACGCGTCGCTCGACGACGAACGCGTGGGCGAGCACTTTACGCTCGTGAGTTTTCACGCATCTAGGATTGACCACTTGGCTCTGCGCACGAACGAACGCATCGTACACGAGGAAATTAACGGCGAATGGGTCACCACGCGCGTCAATCCTTGAATGCATGCTTGCTTGTGTTATTTGTTATTTTGTCCATTTGTTATATTCTGATATTACAGACGACGCGCGTCATCAAAACCGTCAAACCGTACAACTAATAGTGCTCAAATCAAGCATCACGCCGACATCATCATCATCCCGCCAAACCTGCTAACAACACGCCGAGTATCAGTGCCCGCTCACCCATGGGGGAATCGCACGCGGGGAGTATTCTGTGCGCGCACGTAAAAAATCTTCGCTCTTGCTTTTGCCACCACGAGTCATTCATAGCCTTGTCGCCAAAATCATTCAAACTACGCTGATACTCGCTCGGCATGTACGGCTTGATGAAACTATCATACAGCATCATAGGCGATATTTTTACTGCTCGCATGTTGTACAGTAACTGCGTCGTGCTAGTAAACAAGAGCATCGGCGCGAAAAAACGTTTCAACGCCACTTTAAGCGCGTAGAAAAACACAAATCCATACAACACCGACGTCGCCAAATTCTGCACCTTGGCCTCGCGCGGCGTCGCCTGCCTGGTCACTTGCGCTTTGGCGCGCGCGGGTGCAGGCGATAGCGCGTGCACGGTGACCATCGCTATCGCCGACGCGCCGACGCCGCGCAAACGTCTCAAAAACTCGTCGTCATCTTCACCGTCACCGTCGCCGCCACCGCGTCCGTCGTCGCCGCCGCCGCCTCGACCGCCGCGTCCAGAACCATCGCATCCGCCACCCGAGCCTCCGCCGCCGCGCTCGAGCACACGCGCGCGCGCCACCAACGTTGATGATGTCGTTGACGATGATGATGCCGTTACGCCGCGCACATTCGCCTTCACCACCGTCGCGGCGCGCGCGCCGGACGCGCGCGCGCGCACCGATGCGTCTATCGCACCGCCCGCCTTTATCGTCCTCGCCGTCGTTGCCAGCCTTAGCATCATCGTCGCCGTCGTCCTCGCGCGACAACGGATGCGATGCGTCACACTCTGCCGCACTGCGCAGCGTTCAGCCAGCCGAGTGGACGCGCGCGCGTCGGCGAAGCGCGCACGCCCCGTCGCCGACTCTGTCGCCTCCACCGTCTCGACGCGCGGCGGCGGCGGCGGCGGCGGCATGATCGCCATCGGGTTCGAAGGGAGCGCGAATAAGATTTCCGTCGGCATCGTCAACGCGCACGGGGACATTCTCGCCAACCCGCGCGAGACGTACGTGACGCCACCGGGCACGGGATTCCTCCCGCGAGAGACCGCGAGGCATCATCAAGACTGCGTGGTGGATCTCACCGCGCGAGCGCTGGATGAGGCGCGGTTAAAGCCCGAGGATGTGGATGTGGTGTGCTTTACAAAGGGACCGGGTATGGGGGCGCCGTTGACGTCGGCGGCGACGTGCGCGCGGACGTTGGCGCTGTTGTTCGACAAGCCCATGGTTGGGGTAAATCATTGCGTGGCACATATTGAGATGGGTCGATTGGTGACTGGGGCGGAGAATCCGGTGATATTATACGTGAGCGGAGGGAACACGCAGGTGATTGCGTACAACGAGCGACGGTATCGAATATTCGGTGAAACGATTGATATCGCGGTCGGGAACATGCTTGATCGGTTCGCGCGCGTGGTTGGATTGTCCAACGACCCCGCACCTGGGTATAACATCGAGCAAGAGGCGAAGAAAGGTAAGGTGTTCGTGGAAGGGCCGTACGGAGTGAAGGGCATGGATGTCAATTTGAGCGGGATTTTGACATTTTACGAGTCGTACGCGAATGAGCATTTGGGTAAAGGCGAAATCACCGCCGCAGATTTATGCTTTAGCATGCAAGAGACGGTGTTTGCGATGATGGTAGAGATTACCGAGCGCGCAATGGCACACACGAATGCAAAGGATGTTTTAATCGTCGGCGGCGTAGGGTGCAACGAACGCTTGCAAGAAATGATGTCCATCATGGCGAGCGAACGCGGGGGTAAGTTATACGGCATGGATGAGCGCTATTGCATCGATAACGGTGCCATGATTGCGTACACCGGGTTGTTACAGTTTCAAAATGGTGAAACTACGCCATTGTCGGAAACGCAGTGCACGCAACGTTTCCGCACAGATGAAGTGCTCGTCACGTGGCGCGAGGGCGGCTCAGGCGTGAAGCGCCCCGCTGACGGCTCGCCCTAAAAGTTAACTAGCGACTAATGTAATACTGTCAAATACATACTAGTGTAGCTACATCCGATATTGAAATCTGCTAAGAAAACTATTGTGCTATGCTTCGTGCTTGACGAGTAACGCTTCCATGTGCTCGCCGCGGGCGTAGTGCACGGCGCCTGAAAAGTTTGCCAACGAAAAGCCATGTTCACCTTTGTGTGCATTACTAATCAGAGCATGGAACGTCTCAATGTACTTGACTAAGGAGAACGCTTGAGAGAGCGAAGCGCGGGCTATGAGGACGACGAAAACAATCAGTAAATCATCCGCGCTCGTCGCCGCCGCTCCGGCGTTGCGCGCAATTTCTGCAACTCTACTCGCCATATGCGTCGGACACGACAGCGTGGGGATCGTTGCGACTGAAGCGATCAACGACGCACTCAGAGCGTTTTCGCTCGATGCATCCAATCCAAGAGCCTCGACGGGCAAAACCTTGATGCGCTCGAAGCGTTGGAGCGTAAACGCGTCTTCCTCCGCGTACAGCACGCTGACGCCATTGTTGAGCAATTTGGGTTGCAAACCACCCATGACGTATCCTTCGACGACATTAACAAGCGCTTCACGATGTCTGGGAGTCGTGGCACAACTTTCAAATCGCCCACCAATCTTCAAAAGTGCGTCGAGGAAGATTTCACACAAGTCTCTCGCGCGCGCCCTCCAAAATTCAGCCGTTTCATCCTTTGTCAAAGGCTCTCCGTCTTCACCGTAAATCTTCATCCTGAGCGCCCAACGCGCGAGTCGTTGGTCTAAAACCCGAGTCACAACCTCAGCTTCGCGCAACGATCGTATGATGGTCCTGCAATCATCTGCATTTGCGAAAACGTTGGGATCTCCCCAAAGCCGCTGCAACTCCGCCGCGCGTTCGCACACCTTGGCTTCACCCACAACTTCCACGTGCTGCCCGGGAAACACAGCGGGTAAATTCAACGACGACTGTCGCTCTACGGACGGCGCTATAAAAGACGACGTCGGCGTCGCGTTATCCTCGTCCTCCTCGACGTCGTCGCCAAAGAAGTATCCCGAATCGCCACCCGACGACAGTCTCGCGCTCGACAGCCTCCCTCCGCTCTCCGGCGTCTTGAGCACCAACTCCATCTCTTGCTCGACGCCTAAATCTATATTGTGCAAATCCCGCGCACCACTCGGCGTGCCTCCTCGTCCACGTCGCGTATCTTCCCATTCATCGCCGTCTTCGGCGATTAACGACCGCCAGAGCGACGCGAACCAATCCGATACGCTGTTGACATTCTCCTCTGCAGTCGGGCGCCGAACGACGCGACGCGCGCGCGGTGGTGTCGTCATCCCCGGCGGCGGCGACGCCATCGGCGTTGTCGTCGCCGTCATCATCGACGGTGTCGTCGCCGCCGAACGCCGCCCCGTCTCGGCGACCGTCTCGTCACCGCCCGCGAACGTCGTTGACGCTGCGCTTTGCTTTCGTCGTCGGTCCGCGACGTCGCGCTCGTCATCCAAGAAAGTCTCCGTGAACGCGTCCAACGCCATGGCGTTCGTCTCTTTCGTGCGGTGCGCGGCGAATCACGCGTCGATCGCCATCGCGTCGCGCAGTGCGCACGGCGCGCGCGTGACGACGGCGCAATGGCGACACACAGATGAAGATTCATAGCATCGAAGAACATCCTTACAACAACAAGACACACTACTTAGATAATAAGGCGCATTGGTCTCATAACGAGTTCACGTGATGCGCCGGCGTGAGCAGCGCGACGTGGATACGTCCCCCAGACTCGCGCCTGGTGGCATGTATATCCGCAAACGCGCCGTCGCCGTCGACGCGTAGAGAAGCAAACGTCAATCGCGAATGAATGAATGAGTGGTCAAAATGTGAACAACAAACATTCGCACATTTACGCAATCACGGTGGTGATGGCGTGGATGGTGGCGTTGTCAACCTTGATGTCGTTCTTCTTGAAGCTCATGCCCGCGGTGGACACCTTCTTGCCAGACACCATGGTGATTTCAGCCGGGAGGCCCTCCGCCGCGGTGAACTTGCCCTTGGCGACGTGGTTCAGGAGCACATCCTTGAGGCCCGGGAAGTTCATGATTTCAACCTTGGACAAACCAGAAGCCTTGGCGAAGTCAGCGAAGGCATCATCGTTCGGGGCGAACACCGTAATCGGGCCTTCGCACGTGAATTCACCTTCAACGTCAGCCTGCGAAGATGGGTACGCAAAGTCAGTCTCGCGCGATGACGTGGCGCAAAGCCACAGGCTCCATCGCCCATCGCCCACGGCGACGCGCGACGCCCATCGCGATCGCCCATCGACGCACGCGACGCGCGAAGCGACAAAGATAATTTTAATCCTCAATGTACGCGCGCGCGCACGCCTCGACGCGCATACGCGCGCGCCCGAGACGCGCGCTGAACGCCCCATCCATAGGGGTCATCCTTATCCGCGCCATCGGTTTCGATCGCGCACGCACCTTGGTGATGGCCGCACCGAACAACGAATACGACGCCGCCTTGGCGATCATGCCTGTCGGGACGCGAACGATATAATCAGAAAAAATTCTTTACGCATATACACGCGCGCGGTCGCGGTCGCGGTCGCGGTCGACGCACGCATACGCACCGAACGCATCGTTGTTGTACTGCGCGCGAGAACGCCCATCGTCGTCGTGTCAGTCGCTTTATTCATCCTAATCCCATCGCGCGACGCGAGCGCGCGCGAGCGGCGAACACCGCGACGTACCGCGCGAGCGCCTTCTTCACCACCCTTGGAGTTCTTACGAACGATGGTTTGACCGCGGCTCGTGGTCTTCTTGGACACCACGGTCGTCGTGGTGGCCTTGGCGGTGATGGACATCTTGTGCGCGAGCATCGTGTGTGAGAGTGTGCGAGAGTGTGCGTGATAGTGACGACGACGAGGACGAGGACGAGGACGAGGATGGATGGATCGGTCGGACATTCGGCGGTCACACCCCTCCCCACACGTCGCGCCGCGCCTGGTCGCGATCGGTCCACTACGCGCGCGTCGGTCGTCCCCCGTCGGTCGTTCCCCTCGACCGCGCTCGAGGGTTTAGCGTAGAGACATCCACGCGCGCGTCGTCGCGTATTCGACACCGCGCGCGTGGTATGTGATGTCACGCGCGTGGTGCGTCGTCGTCGACGACGTCGCGCGCGTGGATGTCGCGCGTAGTCGAGGGGTGGAATACGCCATCACGTGGGCGATTGATACATGGCGATGGGATGGGATTGGGACGTTGGGCGATGATGCGATGGGAATGCGCATGGGAATGGGACGTTGGGCGCGCGCGCGCGTGAGAACGCGCACCGATCGTTCGCGCGACCGTACACGGCGAATCGAGGCGGAGGAGGCGGAGGACGCGACGACGCGGAGGACGACGCGGAGGCGGAGGCGCTTGGGTGATAGACTGCGATTGCGATTGCGCATTGTCGTTCGTAATTCGTTTAATTTCCGCGCGCGCGCGGGTTCGGTGGTGTGTGCGACGGACGGGTGGACGGGGACGCGCGCAGTGAGACGTTCCGTGGGTGTGCGTGTGGGGTTAGTCGAGCGTGTTAAGCGCGCGTCGTCGTCGTCGTCGTCGTCGTCGTCGTCGTCGTCGTCGTCGTCGTCGTCGTCATGGTTGCCGCGGTCGGGGGCCACCGTAAGAGCGGCGAGAGCGCGGATGATGAGGCGCGATTGCGGAAACAAATCAAGGACCGCGCGGGGAACTCGCAACGGGCGCATCGCGCGCGGTTAGTGACGACACTGATGGCGTTTGATGAGCCACAAGAGCTGGATGAGCAAACCAGGGTGTTGCAGGATTCGTTGAGCTTGGACGCGTTGCAATCGCTCACGCCGCGGGACGCCGTTAAGAAATTGAAAGAGTTTGGGGACAGCGTGCGCAAGCATTTGACAGAAGTTGGAAAGAAAGCGTTGAGTACGCACACGTGGGTATCAAAAGCGTGGCATAATGGTGATCTGTATAGACAAACCATGGTGCACATCATCATCGGGTTGGAGTTCAAACGTTTAGCCGCTGAGAAACGTTTTCACGCCCTTGACCAAGTGTACGCGCTCGCCAAGGTAAACACAGATTCAGAGGGTTTAGAGGAGGCGATTGCAAACTTCGATGCTACTGTGCGTAGATATACGCAGGATCGTGAATCTATCGTGCAGCGTGAGCTGAATAAAAAGGCCAAATTGGCTCGCGCGTCGACGACTGCGTCGGCGGCGCCCAAGTCCAGGCGTCCGCGTGTGGTTGACTCTGAATTGGACTTGATTCTCGCGGAAGATGATAGCAGCGGCGAAGACGATGCAAAAAGTGACTTTGGAAGCATGTCTGATTACCCCGAAGAACAGGATGCAGAACGCGAACATGGGGACTCACTCGCGACTCCAGTTCTTGATAAAATGGACTCTGAGAAAGCTAAGCTCGCGCAGTCGCCTGCGACGTTCTTGAATCAACAATCTTTCGTGAAGGTTGGTGAAGCATTTGCAGAAGGGTTAACCGTTGCGGATGTAGAACGCGATTTGATTGCGTACGCGCAGAGGCAAATAGAAAACCTTGCAAACCAATCCCTCGATGCGGCTCCTGAGGAGGCGGCGTCGGCGTCAGCCGCGGCGGTGGAGAAACGGTCATTTGCTCGTGAATTAACGTTACGACATTCAAAATCAGATCGTAGTGAGGGTAACGGCGCACGAGAAGGTGGTGACGATGAAGACGGCGACACTATGAGTGCATTTGGTCGGTCAATGCAGCAACTTTCTAACGCAGAGTTGCGAGGAACGATTGTGCGTTTGCTTCGGAATCAGATATGGGACGCATTTGAAAATCCTGGTGGATCAAACTTTTCGTACGTGTTGGCTATATTCTTCATGAGTTTGATTTTCATATCATCTTTTGCATTTTGCTTGGAGACTTTGCCCAGGTTTGAAGGCGACGCACAGGCGGGAGACATCTTCTATGGAATAGAAGTATTTTCACTAGTCATGTTCACCTTGGAGTACGTCTTACGGTCGCTCTGCTGTCCCAAGTGGACCAAGTTTGTCGTACAACCCTTAAATATCGTCGACCTTGTGGCTATTTTGCCATTTTTTCTGCAATTGACGTTGCCAATGTCTGTGGATAGTATTCAAGTCGTTCGAACGATTCGTCTCGTGCGTGTGTTGAGAATATTGCGACTTGGGGTGAAGTTTGGAAGGTTAAAAATTATCGGATTATCCATCGCCGAATGTGGAGATATGCTGCTCATTTCGATGGCGATTGGTGGGCTCGCTATCATTCTCTTCTCCACTTTGATTTATTATGCAGAGCACGGAGATTACATAGCCGCCCAGGGCATCTACGCGCGCAACTCAGATGTTGCTTGCGATAATCTCGATGCTTCGGTGACATCGATTTGGAACTCTGACGGCACATTAATCTCCGATTGTACCTATGTGGAGAGTCCATATAAGAGCATACCGGCTAGTTTTTGGTGGTGCGTAGTGACGTTAATGACTGTCGGCTATGGTGATAATGTCCCCGTGACTTCAGCGGGAAAATTAATTGCCAGCTTGACGATGGTGTGCTCCGTGCTGCTACTCGCGCTCCCGATTTCAGTGATCGGTACAGAATTCACGCGGCAATGGATAGATTATAAGGCGGATGTGGAGTATGAAGGAGATAGAAAAATTATCGCGCCGAGATTTCAAAAGCTCATCAAGGCGACACGACTTCAGCTCAAAGCTGCACAAGAGACCCAGCAAGACATGCGTTCGAGGCAAATGAGTCTGGATGATAAAATTCAAACAATCAAGTCTCTGGTAATGCGACGCACCGCCGAGACGATGTTCTTGAAGAGAAAAATAGTGGCGAGATCCGGCTTGTCAGTCATAGGATTCGAAAAGTTTGAACAACAGCTCGACATGGATGATCTCGACGTTGAAATGCGAGGAATGTTTATGACGCACAAAGAGTATAAGCATACTCTGCGGGAAGTGGATACAATCTGGAGCGGAGATCAATTGCAAAGATTTTCCGAGTTTCTCATCAACGCCAACCACGTGTTGGAGGGATTGTGCAATGACGACTTTGACATGGTATCTCAAGAGATAGATTCGTTATTCTTCGAAGCCTGGCGCGTGAAGTCAAAACTCATGGCGAACTTTGGTCCGGGTGTGCAGACTAAGAGGCGATGGAAGCGCGCCGGCATGGTTGCAAAGTTTTCGTCAACCACAGAGAGCAAAGAGAGAAAGTGAGCTAAGCGATGTACCGTGAAAGAATTTAAATGCAACCAATAGCACAAGGTTACATGTAAATAGACTATTATAAGTTAAATTTAGGTCAGTAGTGACTAATTACAACGCATACAACGCAACTCGTAACGGTCCGACGTCGCCATTGCTCGACTTGGCGCGATACTCCAATGAAATGTCATAAGCGCGAGGTCTCTTTGACTTTACCATTGATATTCTACCAACTATCTCCGCTCCTTGGTGTGCACTGCATCCGATGCGCGCTTTCGAATCTGTTATATCGTCACCTAATACGATTGGATCGGGAAAGTGTAACATTGTTTGCACCCAGTGCGTTTTCAGCGCGTATGGACTCGTCGAAAGCATGACGGGATTCTCCTTGCAGAATCGCTTTGAGAATTCAGTGTCGAACCACAGAACAATACCATGCGTCTCGTGTCCTTTACGTTCACTTTTAGCACACACGGAGAACTCCGCGGTGAATTCCGTATCCGCAATTGAGCATGACGCCAAATCTAGTTCACATACTTGAGCACTTTCTGTCGTCACCCGCGCGCCGTCGACGTGCGTCACGACTGCAGTCTTCATGGCACCTTCCAGAAGCTGCTTGGAAATTTCCGGCATTTTGAAATCATAAACATTGTCCCAAAATGGGAAGCTAGTAGCTTCGCGATCAAAGCCCGCGATGTGAATCGTGGCAATGTCAGGCAACACCGCTCCACCAGGCTTCAAATATCGATCGCGCGCCTCGAGAACGGTGTCCAACATGGCTTCAAATAATAAACCATAACCCATCCATTCTGAAACCAATACATCAAATGGTGCTTCAGGAATACCATCCTTGATCTCTTCCAGTTTACCTTGGACGATTTGAATTTGATTCGATCCGTCCGCGTCAAAACCGTTGTGCTTGATGTTCGCTCGAGCGACTTGCGCTATGTGTTTAGCGCCATCTACGCCTACTACTTTGCTCGCGCCACCGCGCGCGGCAAACATGCTCAGAATTCCAGTTCCACATCCTATGTCTAGCACCTTTTTGTCTTTGATTAACGTTGGGTTGCGCTCAAGTGCGTCGCGGTACGACTCTGTTCTCGCCGTATCACCAATCATGTCCCGATGAATATCAAAAGCAGAGTACGAGCCAAAGTAGTCATCATCGACGTCCTGTTTGAGCTTTTCTTCTGCTGTTTGTGGTTCTGTACGCGTGTCACTACTAGGCGTTGCAGTCGTCTTTGTCGCTTGTTCATCGATTCGGAGCGCCTCGATAGCCGCCGCCGTCGTCGTTCCCGCCATAGACTCCTCCGTACCTTGAGCGACGACGGGAGAGAACGCCGCGGCAATACTCGCCTCATCCACCATACCCGCCGAAGTCATGACTTCAAACAATCGCACGCGAAGTTCCTCATTTTCCATACTCAGCTTTCTCATCGCCTGAGCCGCAGCTTCAACATCAAAACCGCCAGCGGTTGCGTCGACATCCTCAGCCTCGTCGTCGCCGCCGTTCGCGTACGTTTCCCAATCAAACAACAACGCATCATCACTCAAGACTGGTGTTAAATACACCTCATCTTTATAATCTCCTCGTTCGCATCCGTCACGAACCATCGATGCGATCGCACTCGGCGCCACGTCACCGTCGACCGCCCGCGCCCGCGCCGCCGTCGCCCTCGCGTAGTTCAACACCTTCATCGCACCATAAAACTCCCACTCCCCACTCCCGTCATCCCTCGCCACGTACGCGCGCAGGTCAAACCCATACACATCCCTCGCCGCGCACAGCGCCGCCGTCGCATCGTCGTGCGTCACGCTCGAATCAAAAAGATCGTCGCACGCGCGCCCATCGACATCCTCCCCATCCTCCCCATCGTCGTACCCGACGTCGTCGTCCTCGTCCTCGTCCTCGTCGCGACGCATCGCGAGAGAGTGAACACAAATACTCCGTGCGCCGCGCTCTGCCCCCGGTCGCGCGCGCGGTCGTCGTGTGGCGTCGTCGCGCGCGAGCGCCGCGCCGCCGCCGCCTGGCGCCGGGTCGTGACGCCACTAATGTATCACCAAGCGCCCTCGCGCGGGTCCGCATCCGCATGCGTCGCCGGCATTTCCCGCCGCCGCCGCCGCGCGCGATGTCGTCGCTGGCAAAGGAGCGCAAGTTTAAGATTCGCGCCAAGGATTTCGAGGTGCGCGCGATGACGACGTCGCGCGGCGTGGCGTGGTGTGTCGCGGTGGTGTCGCTGGCGCTGGCTGCTGGCTGCTGGCTGCTGGGTGACGATCGGGTTTGGGTGACGATGGCGCGTCGGCGCGCGCGACGGCGCGCGCGGTGGTGCGCGATGGCGTCTGCGCGCGTCTTCGCGCGCGCGCGTGCGCGATTCGTAGACTAACGGGCGCGTCTCGTGACGTTGAACATGGGTATTATAGAATGCGGAATACGCGCGAAGATTGGATGTCGTGTTGACAAAGTTGCGACGTTTTATGCCGACGCTCTCGCCGGCGTTTGACGTTCGAGCGTTGACGAAACAAATCATCGATGTGCTTACGGTGGAGGATCGGTTGCTCGGGGCGAATGGGACGTGTGCGCGAGTGGTGACGCGGTTACCGCACCGGTTGTGGTGGGACGTCGCGCCCGGAGGCGCGTTGTTTCACGCGCTCAAGGTGTATTTAGAGTATAAGCGCGATGGGAAGTTACGCGATGGTGGCGTGAGTGAGTACGGGCGACATGAGTTTTGTGAGTTCATAGAGCGCGTACGGCAAGAATTACTCGCGTTGCGGTTGATGAAGTTTGTAAAGATTCATATTCCAGACGACGTGGAGGACGCCGAGGCGTTGCGACGCCTGGCGAGAGAGATGCACGCTGTGCTCGCACTGACGCCAAACGAAGAGGGCGTGACGCACGTGTTGAAGTCGGATGACTCGGATGACAAAGCGGCGGATGAAGCCGCGTATTGGCGCATCGCGCAAACGGGTACGGCGGAGACGTCGTCGGCAAAGCCAGAACATCGATTGCACTTTTGGTTTTACCCAGATTCGTACGATACTTGGTACGCTGATTCCTCAATCACGGGCAAAGGAAAAGCTCCGTGGCCAAAATCCGCGTCCAAATTTGTCAGCGGCGAAGCAGTGCGAACGGTTCGCGCTCGCTGGCTGCGAGACAGTTATAAATTTAACGAATGGATGAACGATTACGACTACGAGTTTGACACCGTTGCGTCGGCGCCAACCTCGCCTTGGGAAGGCGACGTGGAATACGGTGACGGTTCTTTCGTGTTCGATGCATCGGGCCCAAATGTTTCGCCCGATGCGGAAATGTTGGCACCTTCTGGTACTGATCGCTTGGCGTATGATGTGACGAGACGCCGCGTCACCAGGGTGCACCCCATAGTCCTCGCGGCGGCGGTTCAAGACGACGGCGCAATCATTCAGCAAGATGAAGTGAGCAAAGAGGTGTTCCTTGCGAAATCTCTGAAATGGGAGAACCTCTCCGCGGGTCAGCTACCAAGACACGCAATGCCCGCGCGTGCGAATGACGCCCAGCCGACAACGTCGCTGACAGAGTATCGCGTCCCGACGCACAGCGCGTGGTTCGCATGGGATAGCGCACACGACATTGAAAAGGCGGCGATGCCGGAATTTTTTCAAGTTGAACCAGAAGACGATACTCATACACCGGAAAAGTACATCCAGTATAGAAACGCGATGATGCACGCGTTCCGTGATGCTGGTCGCGAGATCACCGCCGAGGAAGCACGACGCACGTTGAAGGGTAATGAAGCGTCATTGGCAAGGATATTTAGATTTTTGGAGCGTTGGGGACTAGTGAACTGGCGCTTTGCTCTTGAGCAAGACGTGATGAAACTCAAGTACCGTCCTCTGCCGAGTATTCCGAGCATTACGTGTGGGAACGACGGAGGTGCGCCAG
>JACLAB010016611.1_pt1 | contig 37078 bp, 24 predicted proteins | sample 8027921 | NCBI WGS metagenome assembly JACLAB01 (sample SAMN15725117, study PRJNA655200) | protist metagenome | isolation source: fluorescence activated cell sorting (FACS) single amplified genomes of... | place: USA: West Boothbay Harbor, Gulf of Maine | collected 2000-07-19 | reverse complement strand
GCAAACCAAAATCATCCTCCGAAAGAGCCGCGGCGGCTAAATTAGCCAAAGCCAAGGGCGCGAAGATTACTCACGAGGAAGCCACGCGCGAGTCGAGAGAGTTCCAAGCCTTCGTCGACGGTAAGGAGAAGAGTTGGTTCAAGCCGTCCACCTCGTTCTCCAACTAAACTAAAATTTTTCGAACGCATCACATACGCGCGGAGTACTTAAAAAGAGGTGCTTTGTACATGCATTTACTTTTATCGAAAGAGAAAACGCGCGCGAGAGAGAGGGAGAGAATGAGGGATTAAAGAATCTCAGTCAACATCACCGTTTTTATGACAAAAGAGAGACATTATTATGATCGTTATTAACGTATTTTTTGCGCAAAAATCTGAGCACCTCCCAAGCACCAAGACACTCTTTTTTTCTTCAAAACTTTTCCCAAGAAATTTACGGACAAACAGAGAGAAAACGCACGCCCCTTTTGCGAGAGGAATGACAACCTCTTCGAAGAGAGCGAAAGTCGACGTCGGCCTGGTCTCGTTCAAAGACCTCTGCACGCTTCTCGATAAGATCAAGACCTACCGCAAAAGAGAGGGAAAGAAAACGAAGAAAGCCATCGCGAAGGACTATTTGGACAAGTTTTTCGAGAACCACTACCCGCAGTTTTTCAAAGGCGAGAGAAGGGACATGTTTCGGCTGTACAGACTGTTCGCGCCTCAGGTAACGACGACGACGACGACGACGCTCTTTTTGTCTTTTGCTTTCTTGTATCTCTCGCTCTCGCTCTCGCTCTCGCTCTCGCTCGTTTCGCGGTCTTGACAAATTCTCTTTCTCTCTCTCTCTGCTTTCCACATAAAAACAGTTGGACAAAGAACGCGCGGCGTACAATTTAAAAGAAGGCGCGCTATCGGACGTCATCTGCTCCGCGTTAAACTTGGACAAACACTCGGAGGCGAGGAGCAGAATTAAAAACTGGAAAATGAGCTCGAAAGGTTTAGACTTTGCGGTGATTTGTGGAAACGTGGCGGGCGAGTTCATCGGCGAGAGACCGGGGGGGCAAACGACGACGACGACGAAGGGCGGAATGACTATTGATGAAGTGAACGAAATGTTGGACAGAATGTGCATGGGAAACGATCGAGAGGCGAAGGCAAAGGAGTTGAGAAAGTTCATCATGAGAGCGACTGAGAAAGAGGTGGTGTGGATTGTGTCGATTATTTTGAAAGACTTGAAGTTGGGAGGTGTGTCGGAGAAGGATTTTTTGATGCACTATCATCCCCAAGCGTACGAGGCGTATACTTGCAAGGCGGATTTGAGGAAAGCCTGCGACGCGTTGTCAGATCGAAACGCAGTTTTGAAGAAGCACGATATTGAATGCGGGGAAGGAGTCATCATTGCACAATTGGCTGGGAGGAAGAATACGCCGAAGGAAGTAGCCAAATGGGCGAGGTCGAAAGCGTTTGCCGTTGAGACGAAGTTTGACGGAGAGAGAGTACAGATTCATAGGAACAAGGAAACTTTAGGCGAAAAATGTCAGTATTGGACGCGGAATATGAACGATTTTGGGCCGAGAGGCTACGGAATTTTGGATGTCTTGTTTTGCGATGCGGTCGGAGAAGAACAAGGAATGAACGACACTGTTGACAATCATCGAAGAGGATTGCCGCATAAATGTATTTTAGACGGTGAAATTCTCGTGTATAACAAGAAAATAAAAGAGTTTGTGCCGTTTGGGACGATTAAAAGCGCATTTAATGCCGCAAACTGGAGGAGGAATATGGGTAAGAGCATCCCAAACGTACCGAAAGGATTTTACGAAAATCCGACGATGCAAACGAAGGAAAAAAGGCAAGCAAAAGAAGAAGATGGAGGAGAAGAAGAAGAAAATAAAGACGAGGATGCTGATGATAATGGTGGCGACGATGAGGGCGACGGATACGCAGCTATCAACGACGACGAAGAAGAAGAAGGAAAAGTGCGATATGAATGGAAAGATTTTGAAATCGTATACGTCCCGTTTGATATTCTATACAACGAAGATACGTCAGTCATTCACGAACCATTGAGCAAACGCTATGAACTCTTAAAAGGTGCCATTCGAGGATGCTTGAATAAAGGTGCCGTCAAAGTTGGTGACACTGGAATAACGTGTGCAGTGGTCTCACCGTTTCAAGACGACATCGCAGAGAACGAGTCACAGGCTGAGATTGCACGTAAATTTAGAACAGTCGTTGAACAACACGATCCAAACGCCATTGCAAAGATCAGTGATTGCTTGCGAGAAGCACAAGATCACGGTGAAGAAGGAATCGTCGTCAAATTGCTTGATTCACCGTGGGTTCCAGGAGAACGCGGACATAACTGGGTGAAATTGAAGCCAGATTATTGCGAGACTTCGGATTACGACTGCGTCATCATTGGTGGCTATTACGGCGAAGGACGCGGCAGAGCGGGTAAGATTTCACAGTGGTTGCTTGGAGTTATCAAAGACGGGACGCAACGAGATAAAAATCCGTCAATCGTGACGTTCTGTAAAGTAGGGACCGGCTTTAATCGCGAGGATCAAGAATATTTGCGCGATAAGTTGAAAGATGTCATGCGCTTCAATAGAAAAAACGTGGATAAAAACTACACGAAACATTACGAAAGATATGAGTGCTCAGGAATGCCCGGCGAAACTCCGGATGTTTGGATTATAAATCCGGAGAAGTCTGTCGTGATGACGGTAAAAGGTGACGTACGTTTAGTTCCTTCGCACACCTTCAATGCGCCGTACGGATTGCGCTTTCCGAGATGTGCAGCCATACGCCCAGAGAAACCCTGGAACGAAATCTGTACGGATCAGGACATCACGGAAACAGCTGAACGCTACGTGAAAAAAGTTACGCAAAAGGGTAGTCGAGGTGATGGTGATGGCGACGACGAACAAGGCGACGATGATCGTACGGTGTACAAAGAATACGATCGCAAAAATGCCAAAGGTTTGAAACGAAAACAAAAGAGATCGCTAGCGGTGCAGGAAAAGTATGTCGCGCACATGCAACCAGTAGACGTTCGAAATATCGTCCCGATTTCGAAAATTTTCGAAGGCATTGTATTCAGTGCCATCGGGTGCGACCGCGTTGCCAAAAATGAAATTGCAGAATTCGTCGCTGCCCGTGGAGGTAAATTTTTCAACACCGTCGTCGAGAGCGTCAATTACGTGGTCGCCCCACCAACCATCGAAGACGACGACGCATATCTACAAGCCTGCGACGAAGTTCTATCCACAGACTGGCTTCTCTCGTGCAAAGACGAGAAAATTTGGCCACCCAAAGCCAGAGATTGGATTAAGGTATCCCCGTCTGTTGCGACGCGCTACGACAAAACCATCGACGCATTTGGCGACGCGCACGCCAGCGAAGACTTGAACGACGAAGATTTTCGCGCGATGAGGCACCAAGTGTGCTCGCGCAAACGCAAAGGCACAGAATTCAGGACGTTGAAATACATAGATGACGAAGATCGTCGAAGTCTCAGAAAGATTGTGCGCCTTACTTCCAACGACATTGGCGTCGACTCGAAGAAAGAGGACGGGATGAAAGAGAATATCTGTAAAAATGGAGTAGAAGGAGCGCGAGCGCGAAAGAATTCCGCGCACGCGATAGCGCTCGAGTTAGTCGAGCAACGAAAAGCCGTCGCAGAGATGTTACGGGTCTATTAGATCTTAGAAAGAGAGAGAGAGAGAGAGAGAGAGAAAAATTAATTTTTGCTGAAAAGTAATTTTTATTTTTAGAAAACGAAAAATATCTTTGAACCGACACAAAACGCACGCAAGCGCGCGTCGTAAAACACCGCCACGATTGCGACCATCACCGTCGCGAATGAGGAAGAGAAGCAGAGCGCCGCTGCTTTTTGTCTCGCTCCGTCGTCTTCGTTGGCGAGAGCTAATGCGACGACGACATTTATCGCCGCTTCTTCAAAGCAAAGTGCTAAAAATACTCAAAGAGAGAGGGAACTCAAACGCGAAGACGACGACGACGAGAAAGCGTCCACGGTGATTGGTAGAAAGAGTGTCAACGATAGACCGACGGTGGTGAAGAAGACGAGCGAATCTTCGTTTTTCATCGCGCTCGCGCGAGTGGACATCAGCGACTACGCGAACAGAGTCGATAGGTTGTATCGATGGTACCTCGATCGAGAAGAGAAAGAGGAAGATCCAGCCGGGGAAGAGAGACGCAATGATCGCCGTACAAACAACCCCGCGACTCGCTATCATCATCCAGGCGTTGCGATTCGAAAGTTTCTCAACGAGCATTATTTCGAGCCGCTCGCGAAACTGGCGAGCAAATATGAAGGGACGGTGCTGAATTATGCCGGCGACGCGGCGTGTTGCCTGTTTCGAGAAAGAAGGAAGTGCTTTGATGATGAAAAGGATAACTACAACGATGAAAGAAAAGATGATGAAGCGAAAGTTAGTGTTAAGAAAAGAGCGGAATTATTCGCTGGAGAGGTGATAAACGGTAGGTGGTTATTTTCGCCCCTTCCCGAACGTCCCGCGAAGAATATTGAAGAGGAAGCTAAAGCCCACTTCTTCTTTCGAGACGTGCGTGTGAGAATAGCTGTGGCGAGTGGAAGAGTCAAGCAAATTTTCGTGGGAGGATATTGTGGACGATACGAAAGAGTCCTACTCGGTGAAGCGTGCGAAACACTAGCCAGAGAAGCTCGGAAGGCGAAACCGAGAGAAATTTCTCTCACGAATGAATGCGACGAATACGATGACCCGGAAACTCAAAGGTATGTTCGGCGCGAAATGAAACATAGAATAAACAACAGCAGAACAAAAGCACCATCCATACCACAAGACATTCAAAAGGATGAAACCGTCGCGATTGTATTTATGCACATTTCGCTCCGAGAATTGATGTCGACTGCTCGCGAACAAGCGCTCTGTCCTTTCGTCCTACGTGTGCAAAAGGTTTGCGCGCGACACGACGGCACGTTTCTACAACTCAGCGGCGACGAAGGCGACTCGCTCGCCATCGTCATCGCGTTTCGAACGCAGTTTGCAAAGGATTCTTTACTCGCGAAAACGGTAGCGTCGAGAAATGCGCTTCGATTTAGCACCGCGATTGCTCAATCGCTCAAAAAGAAGAAGAAAAAAAATATCCAGATCAAGATCGAAAAAACAGGCAACGAAACCACCCGGAAAAGCACAACGCCGCGACGTCGTCGGCGGCGACAGCACCAAATCCAAAACCAAAACCGAAAGATAAAAGCAACTATCGGCGTATCTCTCGGCAATTGCTCCTTAGGCATCGTCGGTGACTCTCGCTCGCCAACCTCTTCCGACAAAGAGTTCCTCGCCACCGGTCGAGCGGTGAACCGCGCCGCCAGGTTCGCCAAAGGCGAAACCCTCCACAACAACAACAAAAACAACGCTCGTAAGAACGCGACGACTAAAAAAATGCTCGTTCGCGTCGACGCGGAATCGATCGTTCCGTGGTGTTGCGCTATTGGTGGTGGTGGTGGTGGCCGTGGTAGTCGTTTTACTCATCAAAGAGCGATAAAAGTGCGCGTAAAAGGTGGAGAGGTGTGGAACGCCTTTTCGGTTTCTTGAGAAATTGAGATGCGTGTGAGTGAGATTTTTCAAAAAAAAAAAAAGCACACTCCAAAATCAGCTTTAAAACTTTCACGCGCGCAAAAAACGATGGAGCAGGTGCTTCCCTTTCATTTATCGTCTCGATGTCGTCGTCGCTGTTGTCGTTGCCGTTAACGTTGTTGTTCTCGATCTCCTCCCATCGCTTTCTCTCTCTCTCTCTGTTTTGCGCAGCGACACTTTCAAAAAAAACCGTTTGGGTGTAAAAACGCGTTTCTTTTTATTTTAATGTTCCAATTCTCTGAACGTTTGCTGCGCGGACGCTTTTTGAGAACACCATTTCGCGACCGCTGACCGCTCTCCTCGTTTTCGTCGCGTGCGCGTTTACTCTTTACCGCGTCATTTTTACGACAGGCTGTACAAACCGCGGTGGAAACGGCTGGCTATTCCGATCGCGCGGACGTGACTTCGTTAATCTTGGACGAAAAGTGCCTTTCGCAAGACATCGAAGGTCTGGACGGGTTCGCGAATTTGAAAACTTTGTCGTTGATCAAGTGCGGGATCGTCAATTTAGCCGATTTGCCGAGCTTTCCTGAGTTGAGGAAGCTGAATCTTTCGCAGAACAGAATATCGAGCGGATTGAGTGTGATTGCGAAGAAGTGTCCGAAACTCGAGCAGCTCATCATTTGCGACAACCCAAAGCTGACGAAAGTGGAGGAGTTTAAAGCGCTGACGGAATTAAAACATTTGCAAAGAATCGACGCGGAAGGGTGTAACTTTGATGACGAGGAGCACGTGTCAACGATTTTTGCCATGTTTCCGGAAGGTCAGATGCAAAACGTGGACGGGTACAACGAGAAAGGCGAGGAGGTCTACTCGGACTCGGAGGACGACTCGGAAGACGACGAGGACGATTTAGACGACTTGGAAGACGACGATTTAGAGGAAGACGACGAAGACGACGAAGATGAAGGAGACGACGAAAAACCAGCCTACGCGGCATTGGTCGGAGATGCCATCCTCTCCGACGACGACGAAGACGCCCAACTAAGCGAAGAGGAAGGCTCGGAGGACTTCGAGGACGAAGAAGACGACGAAGAAGAAGACGACGACGAAGACGAACCAGCCGCTAAGAAAGCTAAACAGTAGATACTGCACGTGTGTTTTACATCGCGTCGCGCGTAAAAATAAGAGCATTTTTAAAAACAATCTAATAAAAATCCCCTCCCGCGCGCGCGCGCGCACGCGTCTCAAACTGTCTGCCTGTGAATAAACACAAAATTTCCAACACCAAAAGATTCCTCGGCAGAAATTTTTTCTTTTCTCTCTTCTTCTTCTCCGAGCGCGTGCATACACTCTCTCGCGCGCGAAAAGAGCGCGTTTGGTGGTGATCGCGCGCGCGAGAGAGAGAGAGAGAGACGACGCGCGCGCGCCACCATGCCCCGCGGCGCTGGCACTCGCGAGTTCTCCTCATCGCAAAAGCGCCCCTCGTTCTTCAAGAGAAGAAGGGAATCCTCGGCGTTGTTCGATGGCGGATACGACGACGACGACGGGGATACCGGCAGGAAGAACAACAACAACGCGAATGATGCCGCCTCTCCGACGAAGGGTGATGGCAACAATGGTAATAGCAATCCTTTCCTCCGAACGGCTTCGTATCCGTACCGAGCGACGACGTTATTCATGCAGCGCGTGCACCACACGTTCGAGGCGTCGTTTTTGCGATATCTCGCCTTGGTGCACTTGGGATTTACCGGTTTTTTTCGATTGGTGACGGAAATCACGCTGTTGCCGATAGCGGAGACCGCTCTGAACGTATCCGCGGCGGAGTTGCAGAGAATATCAACCGTGATCATGTTCCCCGGGGTGCTGAAGCCTACGTTTGCGATTTTATCGGATATTAAACCGTGGTTCGGGTACCACAAGAGACCGTATTTAGTCGTGGGCGGGTTGATAGGTTTGTTCGCGAGCACGCGATTGGCGACGGGAACGTTCGAAGGGAAAGAGAGCGAGATAGATTTTGTGATTGCGGTTATGTGCGTGTATTTTTCGGTGGCTATATTTGATTGTTTAAGCGATGGGAAGAGAGCAGAGCTGATGCACGAAAATCCTCAAACGGGAGGGGATTTAATCGCGTATTCGTTAGTTTTGGTTGTTATGGGGCAGATTTTAGGTTTGGTAGTTGGATATTTCGCGTTAGAAAAGGAGAAATACACCATGGTGTTTTATTTTGTGATACCAGTGGCGATTCTTGCGATTATTGCATCGCTTATGGGAGAGTTGCCGGAGGAGAAAGTGAAATACAGTTGGAATTTATCAGCGTTGAAGGTAAAAGTAAAGTATAGACAAATCGTGTTAGCGGGAATGTTGATGCTGGTTGGTATAGGATTAGTGTACATGCAAACGATCGAGCTAGTTGACGACGACATGTTGAAAGCGTCGATGATGATGAATTTTATTTTGGGTTTGTGTGTCGTCGTTTTGTGTAAAGGTTTGTTGCCGAAATTCGCCGGGAATGTTATCGTGTACGCGTTTTTTGAGAGAGCGTTGAGCATAAAGTTTCAACACGCGGTGAATTATTGGTACACATTACCGCAAAACTGTGTTCCTGGTGGACCACATTTCGATTACGTTTACTTCAACATCGTCAACGGTTTCATAGCGTTGACCTTCAGCGGGTTGGGCATTTGGATGTTTCAAGAGGCATTTAGTACGGGGAGATTGCGAAGGATATTTTGGTGGTCCAGCGGTACCCGGTGCATTGGTTCTTTGTGTGATTTGTTCGTCGTCACCCGAACGAATCTAAAAGTAGGCATTCCAGACCAACTGGCATACGCGTTAGGGAATTCAGTTTTAGAAGCCATGGTGTATATGCTTTCGGTGATGCCGTTTGCAATTTTGATCAGTAAGTTAGTCATCAACGGCACAGAATCGACGTTGGTAGCCATCACGACCGCGGCGACCGCGTTGGGTGGACTAATGGCTTCCTCTTTAGGCTCGTTAGCGATTGAATACGCGGGCATTCAAACGAACATCGAGGACCCGAACCAGTCGTGCGATTGGAGCAACTTGGAAAATTTGATCATCATCTGCGGCATTTTGTCGCCTTTACTGTGCCTGCCGTTGACGCTGGTGTTAATACCTAACGTTTTAAGCACGGCGACCTTTGAAATGGACGATTATTCTGGCGAAGTTGTCGCGATTACCAACGAAGACGGAAAGTACGACTACCGCGAGATGGAAAAGCACGGGCAGATTCTGTAGCAGAGCAAATGTAAAACTAAGAACTACAATACGTATTATTACAGCCAACACGAAACTATCAATACTACTACACTATCGCCCCATACAGACTACTGCTACTTTCATCGCTTCTCTTCTTTGTCTTTTTCCTTCGCATTCTGCTACTCTCTTCTCCCCTTCCGCCGACTAATCTTTCGCGTTCCTCCTCTTCCTCATGTCCTCCGCCTTCGCCGCCGCTGCTGCTGCTGCTGCTGCTCACCTTCACCGCCGCGACGACGCTAAAAACCAACACAAACGACACGCACAAGCACGCCACGACTAACCCAACGAACACGGCGTTCGAGAACGCGCCCATCCGCGCGGCGTAACTCGTCGCATCAACGATGTACACTTTCCCCGTTTTGACGTAGAAATTTTGTAAATCTTTCCTTCCGCGCGGGTTGTACCGCCAAAGGCTCGCGGCTATTTGCGAATCGTCGATCCAATCGCCAAAATCCATTTTGTTGTTATCGTCGTCGATTTTGTGTCGATATTGTGTCGACGGTGCCGGAGTTTTCTACTCTCTGCTGTCTCTCTCTCTCTCTCTTTCGCTTAAGTCGTCTCCCTTTCTTTTCGTGTTGGAAACCCTAAATTTGGTAAAGTAGCAAAACCCTAAACCCCAAAAGCCCATTTGGCGTTTTGGGGAAAAAAAACGCGCGTTATAATAAAAGGAGATGTTCCCCGCGCTGATGAAACGAGGAGCGTCCCTCTCCGCGGCGCTCGCCGCCGGCGCTTCAAGAATCACTTCCTCCATATCTTTCTTCTCATCATCGCGAGGAGGAGGAGGAGGCGCAGGCCGACGAGTGCTCACCGCGCTGCTCTCGCCGCCCTCTTCTTCCCCACTCTCTTCAATTTCGAGTAGCGGCGGAGTTGCAAACAACAACGACGACAACAACAACAACGACGATAGAAACAGTAGGAATAACAATAATAATAATACTAGCGGTAGTGGTAGCACGAGCATCGCGCGGCGCGGATACCGCGCGTCGTTCGCGAGAGAGGCGTGGGGAAAAGGTTCTCCCGGACGAGAGATTTACGACGACGACGACGACGACTTTGAGAGAAGAAGGTTTTGTCGGGGACGTCGCTTTTACGCGACGACGAACGCGAGCGCGAGCAGCAGCGCGAAGGTGAGCGACGACGAAAACAGCGGCAGCATCAACGGCAGTGGTAACGAGGACAACGCGGTCACGGTGAAGAGCAAGAATATACTCGTGCGTCCAAAGTCAGAGTTGGACTCGAATCAAGGGGAGATGGAAGATAAATCCGTCCCGGTGTACGCGAGCGCGCACATCCTCGAGAACGAAGAAATGAGCGAGAAGAACAGCGAGAAAATACTTCTTCCGGGACGTCACTTTGACGTTCCAATTCGCGTTGACATCGCGCACAGAGTCGTGCGATGGCAATTGGCTCGGAAAAGAGGCGTCTCGACGGCGAAGACGAAATCGAGAGGCGAGGTGAGCGGGACGACGAGGAAAGCGAGGCCGCAGAAAGGTGGCGGGAGAGCGCGCGTTGGGAGTTTGCGAGCGCCGCAAATGCGAGGTGGTGGTACAGCGCACGGTCCTATTCCGAGAGATTTCGAGCACAAGTTGCAAAAGAAAGTGAGAAGGCTTGGTTTGAGGGTGGCGTTGTCGGCGAAGGCGGCGGAAGGGAGATTAGTCGTCGTCGAAGATTTGAAGTGGATGAGTCCGAATGGAAAGACAAAAGAGGCAAAGTACGGGTTGGAGAAGTTATTGAGGTACGACCCGACCGGCGGTGAGGAGGGTTGGGAAAATATGCGCTTATCTCCGTCGCCTTTAGTCATCGGCGGTACCGGAGACTCGGCGAACAAAACAAACACGAAATTTAGCGCTTTAATCGTCGGCGATCGATTGGAAACCACGGACGAGAGCGACGACGGGTGGTTGTTGCACCGAGGCACGCGTAACATTGAGAATATTCACGTCATGCCTCAAGTAGGTTTAAATGTCTATTCGATTTTAAAACACCGGTGTTTAGTCATGACGAAGAAAGCGGTGGAGGAGTTAGTCGAGAGGTTAGATAAGCCGATTAAACGATAGAGATGTGTATAAAGCATATATACCACTCAAAAAAAGCAATGACATAATAAATTACCACGTCAAAACGTGCTCTTTCCCAATCTCCAACTTTTCAAACGCTGGATTCACCGCAAACTTCATCATCGGCGGCGGTCCACACACTAAAATCTGAAAACGTTTCCCGCTCTTTGCCGGCGTCGGCAAATGCGTCTCAATCATTTCTTTCGTGATAAATCCGACGTCGTATTTCCACCCACTCTTCTTCGTTTTCGCCGAAATCGCATCCACGGTGTACCACACCTTCACTCTCCCTGGAAACTGCTTTTCAAAGTTATCCAACGTATCTCTGCACAAAATATCCTCCTCGCTTTTGTTGGCGTACAAAATAGAAATTTTCTTCGGCGATTGCCCCGCGGGTTCTCTCAGCATTTCTCTCACGATTTGCAACATCGGCGTGATCCCAGACCCACCAGCAATCATTCCAACCTCATCTCTCGCGTCTCGTCTCTCCACGCCGCCGCCTTGACTCTTCAACTTCTTCACCGTGAACTCGCCGTTTCCGACGTATCGCTTCCCGCCCAACGGCCCAAAGAATTCCACCTTGTCCTCGCCAACTTTCACATCGTTCAACATTTGCGAGACTTTCCCACCTTCTGGAAACTGCTTGTTCGGAAAGTACACCTTGACGACGAAATCGACGTGTCCTTTATCCAACGCGTCCGAGGACACCGGCGTGTACGGACGCATGTGCTTCTCCCCAGTCTTCGCATCCGTCAACTGCACCATCACGTGCGACCCAATCGGCAAACCAAACACGTGCTCTTTCGACGGCAACGTGAATCTCAGCAATTTCGTGTCCTTGGAGAGCTGAACGATCCTCTCCAACGGTAACCGAATCGCCGTTTTGCCATCTTGCGGCAACGCGGTTGGATTCGTTTTTTTCTTGGCAAAAATGCTCGTCAAAAACGTCAACGAAACGACAAAGATGGAGATTATAGCCGCGAGTTTTTTCTGCTCGTCGACGGAGAGTGACTCGAGAAAGGTTATCAGCGGCTGCAGGAGTTGGAGCAAGAGGGATTGCTGTTGTTGTTGCGCCATCGTTCGCGCGAGAATTCTTTTAACGCGTCGGCTTCTGGCTTTTTTGAAATCTCATATGTATGTTTAGGGTTTTCGTCATTTTTTAAAAACGTCTTTTTTGGGAAAAAAGAGAAAAAAAACACCCGTTTCCAAAAGCAAACGGTAAGAGAGAGAGAGAAAGAAAGAAAGAAAGAAAGAAAGAAAGAGAGAAAGAAAGCGAGCGAGCGATGTCTTCGACGACGCGAGCGCGAGAGCAAAGCGCAGGCGAGAGAAATTTATGGGATGTCATCGCGAAGAACGACGAAATTTGTTTCAAAAACATTTTGCCGAGATTGAATCAAACCGATATAAAATTCCTGTACGACGTGAACAGTGAAACGAGGGCGTTGATCAAGAGATCGTCTCGCACGGGGGAGTTGAAAAAGAAGAAGCTTAAAATTGAAGAGATGAAGAAATCGACGTTAGAATTTGCGTGGGAGAATCGATCGTCTTGGCCGAGTACATGGGACGAAAAAATTTTCTGCTCTGAAGTTGCTCGAACGAATAAACTCGAGTTGCTCAAGTTGATACGAGAGGAGAAAAAGTGCGAGTGGGATGAAAGGACGATTTCAATCGCAGCAAGTCGAGGTAATCTGGGAATGGTGAAGTATTGCGTTGAGAATCAGTGTCCTATCAGTGAGGAGGTGTGTACAGATGCTGCCTCTAACGGTTGTTTCAGGTGCCTAAAATACTTACACGAAGAAGCCAATGCGCCTTGGGATGATGAAGCCATAGGTGAAGCGTACTTCAACTGTCAACACGATTGTTTACAATACCTTCTCGACAACGACTGCCCGTTACCAGACGGTTGGCGTTATAGAAATGGGTATTTGTACACCTATTAATTACAAATGATTGTGTGCGGCACGTTCGGCAAAAAAAAAAGTGTATTGTACTCAAACGCGGAGTCGAACCGCGGACCTTTCGCGAAAACACGTGCCTTCATTGAGCGAAGGGAAAGGATGTGAAGCGAACGTAATAACCAACTATACCATTCGAGCGTACATTTTTTGCATGCGTTTGCATACGTTAGCGTTAGGGTTTTAAGAATGCATTATCAATTTTTCTTGTGAAGCCCTAAATTTTCTTTAAAAAGTATAACATAAAGATGCACCATTCTCCGTCAAAAATCAGGAGGCGGACGAACCCGATGAAACGCTGAAACAAAACTCGCCGAACGATGACGACGACGACGACGACGACGACGACTTCACCAAAGACCTCCCTTCTCTCGAGAACGACTTTTTTTTCGCCGTCGTCGTCGTCGTCGTCGTCTTTCCATCTTCGAAGAAGAAGAACAGCAACGAAAAAACATCCACTGAAAACGTTACGCGCCGCTTTTGACAACCAACAACAACAACAACAACAACAACAAAAGAAAGAGGTCATCTCGCACTTCATCAACCTGAAAAACGGCATCGAAGCGTTGCCGATGATACGAGAGCATTTTTCAGACAGCAGCCATCACCAGATTCATTTCATGCGCATGCAATCTACGCTGTGCGAGAGAGGCGACATGGAGAAAATAATGCTCGAAGTGGACTCGAATTTGTTGTTGAAGCTCGCTACGGACGCGCCGTGCGTGATTTACGATTACGGATCGAGATCGGAAGATACCGGCTTGCCGAGGAGTTTTTGGTACGGATTGGAAAGCATGATGTATTTTTTACGCTACGAGTGGGGATTCGATGGGTACGGCGAAGAAGAAGGTGACGAGGACGGTATAAGTAAAAGAAGAGAAGTCGTCTTGAGAGGGAAAAAATGCACGAAAGAAATCGAACGCAAACGGACCTTCTTTAGCAAAAGCTTGAAGAAAAAGTTACGATACTATCGGCAGTTTATTCCCGAGACGCACTCAAAAGAGTTGAGAGTAATTGGCGCGTATAAATTCACCGTGAACGATGGCGACAGGGAGTATTACAAGAAGACGTTGCACGAGCATCTCAACATGTCTTCTTCTTCTTCTACGCCGCCGCCGTCGTCGTCGAGGAGTAATCTTAATAGTAGTAGCGATAATGATGACAACAGTTTAGAAGCGACCGCGACGAAGCTGGAATCGTTGGGATTTAAAATCTTCCGAGGAGGCGATCGCGAACAAGAATGGTTGGATATGATTAAATCTAGTAGTAGCTAATAAGTCAAACTAAAAAATCTCTATTTCTTCTTCTTCTTGTTGAAGAAGGACGCGATATTTTTCGAAGGTATCGTCGCCGCTTTACTAAATCCACCGCCTTTACCCGCTTCAGCACCGATAAACTTTGTCTTTTTATTCTTTCTCAACTCTTGCTGAATATCCGGCGGTAAACTCCGAAAGGTCTCTTCGTCGATGCCAGATTCTAATTGCGCGTTGTACAATTCCTCGCGCTTTCGCTTTTCTTCCAACGTTTCTTTCGGTCGAATATTTTTCTTCTCACCTCCTTCTTTCGGTGGAGCAGGAGCGATAGGAACGATGACGAAGTTATTCTTATTCTTCTTGTCTGGTGATGCTGATATTGTTGTTGTCGTTGTTGTTGTTGTTGTTATCGCATCTTCCTTGTTAACATCGTGCGATGACGCGTTCATCATCATCATCGTCATCATCGCTTTGTTCGCTGCTGGCCGCGGCGATTGTTCTTCTTCCTTCTTCAAGGGAGAAGATTTCGCCGATTTCAATTTCTCTTCTTCTCCGTCGAACAAATCGAAAACGTCCACTCCTCGCTTTAAAAATTTCCCTAAACCTTGACCGACGTCGCTTTTCTCCACCTCCATCTTAAAGTTACTCGTCGTTAAGCTCAAAACCGTACATTGGAATCCTCGATTGTTCAGAATGCCCTTCTCGGCGAGAAATTTTTTGAAGATTGTCCCGCCGAGCGTTTTCAGATTATCTGCCTGACAGTCGTTGCCAGATCCGGAAAGTGGGTGCGACCGGTGCGCGGAATGCGCGGTTAAGTTGGAACGAATGCCAAGAGTTAACGTTTTTGGGTGCCTCTTCCAATCTTGTCCGTCTAGTTCGGTTCTCTCGGAAAGTTCCTCCGCCAACTCCCCGATCCATTTCAAGACTTGATCCGTCGTCTCTAAACACATCGCGCCTCGAAATGTTTTGCTCGTCGCGATTGATTTCGGCGCGGAACGCTCTTTGACCGGATCGTCATCCACGCCTCTCGCGACTCTTTGGACCCACAGTGTCTTTTTCTCATCTCTTCCTAACGCCATCAATAAGGTCTTCCGATCGGTTTTGGCTAAACCGCCGATGGTGGTGACGCCTAAAATTTCGGAAAGCTCTTCGCCCAAGTTACCCCCAAGACCTCGAATCCGATCGATGGGTAAGTGTTCCAACAAGGAAGGCGTGAACGATTCTTCCAAAACCGTGCAACAGTTCGGTTTGTTCATGCCGCTGGTTAATTTCGCTAGCATTTTGTTCGACGAGACGCCGCAGGATAACGTGTATCCGAGATTGACTAAACAGTCGTGTCTGGCCACGTTGCACACGTACGCACCGGCTATCTTTAACTTTTCTCTGTGAGACCATTCCGATAACGGACGGGTGAGCCAAGATTTCGAAGCTTCATCTTGCGGAGGTGGATCACCCGCTTTTCTTTCTGCGGTTTGTTCTTCTTTTGATTCCTTTTCTTTCTCGTCGTTGTTGTCGCTGTTGATTAAAGTGCTCGTATCAATCTCGTCCACAGCGCCTCTTCGCAAATCTCTGTGCGACGCGTACGTCACCACAACTTCCTGTTGTGCACTACTACCATCCGATAAGGACGCTCTCAAATTCTTCTCTTTCTTCTTCTTCCTCCGTCGTTCCCTCGCTTCCCACTCTAGTGCCCCTGCCACGTGACTTCGACGCACTTTCTCGCTCATCAGCACGTCCCGATAGAAATCCATCTCGTTCCTCTCGCACTTTTCCAACACCGCGTTCGCTTCTTTCGTCACGTCTAAATACGCCTCGTCGATGGACGCCCGCTCGATCGTCCCGTGCTTCGCCAACTCCGCGGCGACTTTCGCCCCAGCGTCGCGATAGATTTTTAAATCCGCCTTTGAATGTTTCGTCGGAACTTGTACGAATATCATTTCCTGTTTGTTTCGTTCAAGCGCGCGTAGGAAAAGAGTTTAAAAAATCAGAAATGTGAACACCACGCGTTGTCAGAAGAGAAAATAGAATAAAAACACAGAGGGAGAGAAAGAGAAAACGAAAACGCGCTCGTGCCGTGGAGAAAGAACGAACACGCCGAACCACCCTTTCCGTGTCCGCGCGCTTAATTAAACATCGGACCACACAAAACGTACCGGACAACACCGCCGCGCCTCTCCGATTTTCATGTTCCTCTTCACCCCTCGTTTCCTCGCCTCGTAGCTCACCGCAATCAACGAGTTATTCGCGCCCGAACGCATCAAATGCGTTTTCCTGTCCGTCAGATATCCTCTCGTCGTCACCCCGTCGCGTTCGAACGGGTCGTACTGGCACACGCCGGTCGGTTGTTCCTTCAGCGACGCGTCTAAACTCCGTTCGACTTGACAGTAAAAACAGTCCAAATCGAAATGCGCGATGACACGGTCCGGGAAAATCGGATCCAGAGGGTCGTAATGCGTCGTAGTTGTTGGCATCGTCGGGGAGAGAGGAGGCGTTCGGAACGACGACATGATGGGGCCGCCGGCCGCTTTTTGTTTTCTCTTTTGCGCGCGCTCTCTCGCGCGCGCGAGCGGAGCGAGAGAGAGACAGAGACAGAGACAGAGAGTTTGTTTGTGCGAGTGACGATTTTTCAAAAATTTTCGCATCGTCATCAAAAAATATAATTAAAAATGTCAAATTAAAACAAGTCGTCGCGTCGCGAGCTACACTACAACACGTCTTCTTCTTTCCGCAGGATGTTTAGAAAGCAAAGTCATTTCACCATTCCGTTATGTGCCGCTGTTGTTGTTTGTTGTTACATAAATCTTTGCTTCGCTTTCATCCGGATTCCTGTTTTTGTAGCGGCAGCTGGTCTAACAGCGGCGACATGACGAACGAGTCGACGAGGAGCGCGCCCGGCGACGCGCCGCACTTGTTGGTGTTTGGTGCAGTAGTGGCGCCGATGATATCGAAGAGCGTGGGAAGGGGGGAGGATGTTGATGCCGTTAGGAGAGGATTTGGGGCGAAATCGAAGGTTCCGGTGGTTATGCCTTCGGCGGCTAAGAGTAACGGCGGCGGGCGCAAGAAGTTTGGATCTGCCGGCATCAATTTTGTCGTCGTCGTCGTCATCGTCGTCGTCGTTGTTGAGGGGATATTTATCGCAACTACTGCCGATGAAGTGCCTTTTCGGTGCGTTGTTTTTTTCTGACGCTGCTCTTTTACTCTCTGCCTCTTTTCTTCTTCTTCTTGTGCAACAACGAAGCGCCCGACTTTTGCAGCGTGCTCCATCAAAGCGGTGACGCATTCTTTGCAGTCGCAGATTTTTTGCCGCCGACGTGGTTGGTGCGGAGATTGAGCGGTAATTGTAATATCCATCTTTTCGTCGTTTCCGTCGTTGTTGTCGTCGTCTTTTTCTCCTTCTCCTTCTTTTCCTTCGCACTTCTTCCAAAAGCTCGCTATATTCGCGAAAGACGCACTTCGCGGGTAGTGCAAGATGTTGTTGTTGTTGTCATTTTCTCTCTCTGCGGCGGCATATGTGACATCGGTGGCGCAAACAAATGCATCGTCGAGAAATTCGTTAAAATCAAGCGATATGCGCTCACGTTCCTCTTCACGCTCCCGTTGTGTCTGATACTGCACCAAATTCGGTTGACTGCGCGTACGCATATTTTCAACTATCGATGCTTTCGCCGATTTTAACAGCTGCTTTCTGATGCTCTCTCGTCGCCTCTTCTTGAACGAATCGGACCTTGTTGGCGGTCTGATTTCACTCTCTGTCGTTCTCTTTTGCGCAGTCTCTGCCGTTTTGACCACTTCATTGTGCGCATTGTCTTTTATGACTCCGAACTCTGTTCCCTGTTGCTTTCTTCCCTTTTTCGTAAACGATTTGCTTCTCCAAACTCTTCTCGGCATCTCTTTCAACATAATCTTTTTATCGCCATGCTGTGGTTTCGAGTCAGTGTTTGTTCCTTTATCCAATCGCACGAGTGGTTGGTGCTGCAATAGCAGCTGTTGCTTTTGTTTTTGTTGTTGCTGCTGCTGTTGGTGGTGGTGTTCCATTGGTGACGTGCCCGCTTCGACGAAACTTTTTGTTTGTGTGGGCGTTCCCCGAGCGCTTCCGTCCACGGACAGAACTTCATGCCTTCGAGGAGATTGATGAACTTCTCGAGGCAAATCGTGCACACCGCCATTATTCCTCTCGCCATCACTTTTCTTCCCTTTTCCTGCTAAAATCATCTCTGCGGGATCTATTACTTGTAGTTGAATCAAGTCAAACGCAGAACCGAGTCTACTCAAGCTCCTAGATTCCACCCCGCTGTCCTTCTTCGCCTTCTCCTCCTCCTCTTCCTTCGAGGGCAACGACGGCAACGACGACGACGACATCGGCGTCTTCTCCTTCTTCTTACTCTTCTTCTTCGTCTTCATCTCCGCGTTCTCCTCCTCTCCGTTCCCTTCGATATCAACCAAACACAGCGTTTCAACTCCCGCAACTTTTCCCCCCGCGCCGCGCTCCGAAGAAACCGCACAAACCGCCGTCTTCGTCTTCGCCGTTCTCTTCTTCTTCTCCTTCGCATTCTCCTCTTCCTTCTCTTCATCTCCTCTCGCGCTGTTGTTGTTGTTGTTGTTGTTCTTGTTGTTCTTCTTCCCCTCCGCGATCTTCTCCATGAGCGCTTTCGTCTCTTCCTCTTCTAAATATTTCAAAACCGCGTGCGAGAGACCCTTCTCGTAGTCGCCGCTCGTCTCGCATTTTTCCTCCTTCTCCTTCTTCTCCTTCTTCTCGATCTCGCATCTCATATCTCAAAAGAAGGTGTTTGTCGTTTACTCTCTCTCTCGTCCGTTTTGCGATTAAAACTCTCTCTCACACACGCACACACACACTCTCTCTCCTGCGAATAAAAAGAGCGATGATGATGATGATGATTAGCGATCTGGAAAAAGGATGGAGATGGGAAGAGTTTCGCTCCGCGTTCGGGTTTAAATGCGCTCGATGCGAGTACGAACATGGGGAAGAGCTGCCACCATGTCGTTTTTAATGAGGCAAAAAAAATAATAAAAATCAAATCCCGGATCGTTGCGAGAGGCGCTCGCTCACCTACCTTCTTCGGATGGGGTGGGAACGCGGTGTGCACACTTCGCGCGCTTAGTTTTGATCGCGTTTCGCGCGTGGGTGTGTTTCTTTTTGTGCGCGTGTGTTTGGCTCCGTGGGGGGGGGGTGGGGAAAGTGGTGATTAAAAATTATTATGTGAGTTTGCGTGTGAGGTGGAGATAGATCAGGAGCGATATTTACCACAGATTTTTTTTGCTCGCAAAGGTCGCGAGAGCGGCCTCTCTCGCGTCGAGGTCTCGGATCCCAGAAGTGAAGAAGATATTTTTGTGTGTTCCTCGTCAGTCTCTGAGCGAGAAAAGAGGCGCGAGCCTTGAAACTTATTCGCGCGTGTGTATATATTGGGAGTACTCGTATCGGATCATATTTAAGCAACAAAAGTAACGAAAGATATCGGCGTTATCATTCAATGTCCACGACGCCACCGTTTGAAATCATAAACTCCGCGTCTTGTTCTTTCAAATCCGGTCCTTGCAAGACTTTCAGGACGCGCGCTTCAGCTCGTCCCTTTCGAACGCAAAGACGAATCGTCGAGGCGTGCGCTAACACGTGGCCACCGATGGGTTTCTTTGGCTCGACGCCGGCAAACGCCATCGCTCCCGGGTCGCTCTGGACTTGGTTCGTACACACGATCGCCAAGTTAAACTCGTCGGCGAGTTTAGAGAGTTTGGACATGAATTGTCCGAGACGTTGTTGTCGGCCGGAAAGTTCGCCGCGGCCGGTGAAATCCACGCGGTAGTGGGCCATCACCGAATCGACGATGAGGAGTTTGAACGGCTCTTCGGCCATTTTCCCGGCGATTGCCAACAACGCGTCCTCCATTTGCTCGTGCGTAAACGTTCTCGCGATCATGATGTTTTCCAAAACCGCCTCGCCATCCATGCCGTATCTTTCCGCGATTTCGAGAATGCGTTCGGAACGGAACGTACCTTCGGTGTCAATGTACGCAACTTTAGCGTAACCTCCTCCCATTTCAAACGGTAACTGAGTGCTCACCGCTAACGTGTGGCACAATTGCGTCTTCCCACATCTCCACTCGCCGTGAATTTCTGTGATTGACCTCGTCTGAATTCCCCCGGCGAGCACTTCGTCGACGGCTTTCGATCCCGTCGTGATTCGCACAACATCTTTCCGCATATCGCGAAACGTTGCCGCAGTCACAAACCCGCCTCGCTCGGACGGATTTGAAAGCGCTTTTTTACACGACTCCAAAAGCTTTTCCACTTTCGCGTCGGAAAAACCTCGCACGTCCAACAACTTCGATTTAGAGTGCATGATCAAAGATCTCACCGTGTTGAAACCGGCTTCTTTTGCCTTCTTCAAATCCGTCGCGGAGACGCCGAAGGATTGCAACGCGTCGATGGACATGACGCCAGATGCGGTTGCGCCTTCTTCCGCGGTGGTTAGATCTAACCCACCAGCCGAAGTGGTCATCGCGTTCTCATCGTCCACGCTTTTTTGTTGTGTTGTGAGTAAAAAAAAAAGTTTGGTCACTCGGGCTCGGGTTTGAAAGAGAGAAAAACAGCAAAAAGAAACGACGGGGCGCGCGAAACGACGCGCGCGTTATGCGGAGAGCACGAACACGCGTGTAAAACGAACCGCCAAATTGAACGACGAGAAAGTCATTCCACCCTTTGCGAGCGTTTTCGACGCGAGAAAACGCTCGCGAGATACAAAACGCTCGCGGTTTCCGCCCCCAAAACGTCGCGACGCAAGAAGAACGAAAGAACAAAAAAAACGAAGAAGAAGAAGAAGAAGAAGAAGAAGAAGAAGAAGAAGAAAGGCACGCACGCGATGGCAATTTCCTCGGCTTCGTTCTCGAACGCGGCTTGCGCGGTTCTTTTCGATCGTTGTCGAGCGGACATTGTTACGTTTTCTTTGTTTGTGTGAGCGTGTAAAGTGTTTCTTTTGCGCGCGCAGAAAAGTGCCGCTTATTTTCGAAAAAGAAAAATCTTTTGCAAAAGAGGGGGGTGCACACCTTTTTCGTTCGCGGGGATTCTCGCACTCTCGACAAAGATGATTACATACGTACTATTTACACACGAAACTGCTACATAAAACGTTTTTTTCTTTCTCTATCTCATTCTCTCTCTCTCTCTTTTCCTTCCTTCCTTCTGAAACGGCTACTCTTCTTTTTTCATTCGCGAGACTGCGAAGGCGCGGACCAAACGAAAAAAAGATTAGTTGTTCAACTCGCTCGCGATGGCGTCTAAAAACGCGTCGTTCGTGGCCAATCGTAACATGGCGTTTCTGATGGCATCTCTCGTGACTGCACCTTCTCCGCTACCCCCGCCACTCTTCTTTTTCCCGGTTTCTTTCTTCGGTTTCGGTTTCGCCGAGGAGGCGGCGCCGCCGACGCCCATCGCGGATTGAAACAACGACGCGACGTCGTCGATGGAGCTACTACTCTTACCACCGCCATTACCATCGTCGTTGTTCGCGTACACCCCAGTTCTTTCCATCTCTTGCGCTCTCTGAATAATCTCGTATATGTTCGTCTGTTCTTTTTCGTCGTAAAACCACACCCCGTTCACCTCGTCCGCGTCCGTCTTATACAGCAAATACTTCTCGCTCATCTCAAATTCAGCATCTTTCGCGATCGATTCCACGAACCGCTCGTCCGACAATCGATTCAACACGATGAACTGAAATCTGCTACCACTACCGCTACTACCTCCGCTGCCTTTCCCAACTTTCCTCTCCACGACAAATAACGATCCCTCTACGTTTTTCCGGTGCCACTTCGTCGTGCTCATGTCCAACTCGTACATCGTGATCGAGGACGCCGATCCGAGGATGGATTGGATCGAAGGATCGTCCCGCCGCAAGACTTTCAGGTTCATGGAATCCGTGTGAGAGTGGTCCACTTTCGGGTTTTTCGGGGCCATGAGTGTTTCTTGTTGTTCTTCTTATTGCGCGTGTGTATCAAAAGAGTTCTCTCTGAAGAATTGGAAAAAAAATTCCAATTCGTGTTCTCTTCATTTTTCCAAATGCAACGCGCTGCGCGTAAAGCTGCCGCGTTGTTACCGTCGTCGTCTTCTTTGTCGTATTCCCGCAGCAGCAGCAGCAGCAGCAGCAGCAGTAGCAGCATCAGCACGAGTTTATTTATCCTTTTCGACGCGAGCAACAACACGAGCGGCGTCGCGAGCGCGTGCAAAAGAGTGTTTTCCTCCTCCTTTTCCACTTCCCCAAAGTCTTGCCGGCGGAATTCAATCGGAACAAGAAGAAGAAGAAGAACGATGTCATCTTCCGCTTCTTCTTCGAGGGAAGAAGAAAAGAAAGATGCGATTCCAGTGACGGTGTTTACGAACCATAAACTGATGGACTCGAAACCGATCGAGCGGTTGCGCGAGATGACGTTCGAGCGGTTGAAGATTGAGTGCGTCTCTGATGCAGAAGGAGAGAAGAGGGGGATTTTACTAGGGGACGAGAGAGAGAAGAAAGGCCACGCCGCTCCCACAGCGGCGGTCGGGTGGTGGTTTGCCGACACGGAGTCGCTTTGTAAATACATCGAAGAGAACGATGAGTGTAAAAAATACGACATAGTTTGGACGCACTCGGCTTCGGCTGGCGTCGATCACTTGTTGAAACACGAAGCGATACGGACACACGGGTCGGCGATGACCAATGCGAAAGGCGCGTTTTCGGCGTCTTTAGGCGAGTGGGCGATATTCGCGAGCATGTACTTTGCTAAAGAAGTGTTTAATATGCAGAGAGCGCAAAGAGAGAAAGTTTGGAAACGGTTTCAGGTGGACATGCTCAAAGGTAAGGAGATGTTGGTGGTTGGATACGGCGACATCGGACGTTCGATAGGTAAACGGGCGAAAGCGATGGGGATGAACGTGAAAGGAGTGAGAAGTAAGAAAGTGATCGAGGAGAGAGATCGGGAGGTAGTTTCGGAGATGTTTACGCTGCAAGAGTTGGAAAAAGCGGTTGAAACCGCGGATTACGTGGCTTTAGCGTTGCCGCACACGAAAGAAACTGAAAACGTAGTCGACGAGAAGGTTTTCGGAAAGATGAAGACGTCGGCGGTTTTAATCAACGTCGGAAGAGGCGCGAGCGTGGACGAGAACGCGTTGTGCGATGCGTTGAATACCGGAAAGATAAGAGGCGCTGCATTAGACGTGTTTCAAACGGAACCATTGCCGGAATCGAGTCAGTTATGGTCAATCGACGAATCCAAACTTTTGATGTCCTTTCACTCGGCGGATTTAACGAGCGATTACCACGATTTGGCCATGGACGTATTCGTCGAAAACCTAAAACGCTTCGATCAAAGTGGAGGTAAAACGGACGATTTGATCAATAAAGTAGATAAAACGGTCGGGTATTAACACGCGCGCATAGAAAGGATCTTGTTGTTATTTGAGTTGTGCTTTATTGCGTACGCATGGCACGCGTTCGCGTCGCTTGTTTGAACACCTAATAACACATATCAAAATCTAAATTACAAAACAATCGGAGTCGCTTATGCGCGTGCGTGGAGAAGGGATATTACTTCTTCGATTTGTCCACAACAATCACCAACTCTTCCTCCATCTTCCACTTTTGCACCAAAATCTCCTTAATTTGCTCTCCGTACTCTCCTTGCAAATCGATCTCGTCTTGATTCGTCGCTCCTTTCGTCACCGAGCATCCGCACGCGAATTTTTTCCCGAAGCTCTTCGCCACCTCTTTCAACCCGTCTGGAAATTTCTCCGAGAAATGCTCGAACCCTTGCACGTTAGTGATCATCTTCCGTTTGTTCCGACTGGTCAGCGTGATCGTGATGCACTTTGCCTTTTCTTTCTTCTTCTTCTTCTTCTCTTTGTTCTCGTCTTTCTCTTTCTTCTTCGTCGCGCCTTCTTCACCGCCACCCTCCTCCAGAGACATTTTGTCCATCTTTTCCCCGGAGACGACGCCGTCGTCGTCATCTTCATCGTTCTTCTTTTTCTTACTCTTTCCGCCGCCGCCGCCGCCGCACGAGGGTGAAAACTCGCAGTACTCGCTCGGAAGTTTGCACTCCGCGCACATGGCGTCTTCGAACGCGATCGCGGACGGGTGTTTGGTCCACGCTGATGCGACCATCTTTCTTTTGCAAAGTTCTCTCTCTCTCTTCTCTCGCGGGGAAAAAAAGTGGAGGTTTTCGCACATTTGCGACAAAAATATCAGTATCACAACGCGCAACCAAAGATGGCGGAAGAAGAACCCGATGAGCGAGAAGCAGAAACCGCGGAAACCCAACCCACCGTTGCTACTACTGCTACTACTTTCGACGAGCGCTTTGAATCCATCTTACACTTAGAGCGCGAATTCACCGACGAAGGATTCCAAACCGGAAAGCGAGACGGGGAAATCAAAGGACAACGAGAAGGGGAATCGATTGGATTTTTGGAAGGCTTCGCGGTTGGCTCGGAGATTGGGCATTATTTAGGCGCTTTGAGAGTTTGGGAGGCGAGAGTTTTAATGGATGGTGGGGGTGATGATGATGATGGTGATGATGATGAGCGGAGTGCGAGTGCATCGATGGATGAGAGGAAGAGAGAGCGGATTCGAGCGGCTTTGAGACAGTTGGAGACGGCGGTTAGGGATATTGCGAGCGGGTTTGACGAGGAAACCGAGAAGGACGAAACAGAAGACGAAACAACAGAAGGAAACTTAGACGAAGACTTCACGGAAAAGTTGGAACGCGCGCGCGCGTGCTTTCGAAAGTGCACGGCGAGTTTGGGCATGCACGGGAAGTATAAGGGGTTCGCGGAGGAAGAGAGGAAAGCGGAGGAAGGCGGAGGCGGAGCAGCCAGCGAGGACATCTTCTGAATTCATGACATCATAGGCATAGTAAAATAGTAGTAGTTTTTTGTACAATATTAGCATATCACGCCGCAACCTAAACACTCAGAGCCGCTGTAAAATACCGCGTATTGCCCTTTGGCTAAACCTTGATCCTTGCCGTCGATTTTGATTTTCAGCTTTTGTTGTCGATCGCTATTATTATTATTAGGTGATGTTGATTCTACGCTCAAAACTCGGTAATACGACTCGCCGTGGCGCACTTTACACCGCTCAATGCGAGCGATTTGATCGGTATCCGAATCGCGACACCACGATAAGTCGTCGCATTCGAAAGAGTCTCTATCACGTTCATTTTCTTCGCTGTGGTACGAGCGAGAGATGAAAACTATGTTCTTCTCCACGTCTTTGGAATGGACGTACCACGGCCCCTCGTGCGCTCTTTTATCGAGTTTTAAGCCTTGTCTCTGACCAACCGTGTGGAACCAAAATCCTTTGTGCGTTCCGAGCACTTCACCGGATTCAATCTCACGAATTTCTCCCGGATTCGTTCCTAAATGTTCTTCGATAAACTCGGAAAATTTGACTTTCCCGAGGAAGCAAATGCCTTGGGAATCTTTTCGATCGGCGTTAACGAGCGATAAATTTTCCGCAATTTCGCGTATGCGAGACTTTGGTAATCCACCTATAGGAAACATCGCTTTTTCAAGTTGCCAACTGCTCAAATGCGCGAGGAAATAGGTTTGATCTTTCCGTGCGTCGCCAGAGGCGACGAGTTTCACGTTCGTCTCGTCATCCTCCTCTCTTTCGAGCGCTGCGTAGTGCCCGCTCGCTATTCGATCAAACTTACCAACTTCTTTTTCGTTCGCATCTAACCACTCTCGAAATGCTCCAAATTTCACTCTAGAATTACATAAAATATCTGGATTTGGCGTCTTCCCTCTCTGAATTTCATCCACGGATTGTTTCACGACCAAATTCCAATAGTCGTCGGTAAAATGCACCGTACGTAAAGGCACTCGCAATCGTTCGCACACTCTCTTCGCGACCATCAAATCTTCCTCCCACGGGCACTGATCCCAGAAATTTCGAAAGTCGTCCTGAAACCAAATCTGTAAGTAAAACGCTACGCACTCGTGTCCGGCTGCTCGAAGCAATGATAACGCGACTGAACTGTCCACGCCGCCCGAGAGAAGCACGGCTATCCGGAGTTTCTTTCCTTTGCTAGTGCTAGTGTTACTGCCTTCGCTATTATTCTTATCACTATCATCGCTAAATTTTGAAACTGGCTCACATAATCGGAGTATATCTTCATTCTCATCGTTGATGTTACCGTTCGTCGTTGTTCCGAGCGCTTCTCGGTAAATCCTCTCGGGGAAAGCGGCAACATCACCATCATTCTCTTCCGCTTCCGGCGCGTACGTCAGCGAACTCCGCGAGTTGCCACTGGTGGACGCGATGGTAACAACCGCGTCTCCTCTCGACGAGGTCACGTTCATGGAATCTGCGAATGACGTTGTCGTCGTTGTTTGCTGCTCGTCGTCGCTCGCCGCCGTCACTTTTTGTTTTTGTCGTCGTCGTCCATTTCTTCTTATGTTCACGAACGCCGCAACATTCGCGGCGGACGATTCCGTTGTTTCTCGCCTGTCCCTTGGCGTGATGCGCTGCGCGTATTTCTCACGCTCTCCTCTGCCTCCTCGCGATGGCACAGGAGAGCGCGGAGTTGAGCGACACAGAACAAGAGACATTTATTTTTATTTGCGCGGATTTTTTCAGGGAAATGGGTACGAGTTTAAGTGGAGAAGAAAAATTGGAAAATACTCGTAACAAAATATTAACCGCTGCAGAGTACAAGAAAGCAGTACAATTAGAATATACACTCTGTGCTTCTCGTTTACATGAATATACAATTTGCTAACATCTAATCTACACGCGTATTCGTGTGGATCTTCCTTTCTTTTACAAGGCGCAAGCGACGGCGGTTGCGACGTTTTCGTGACGAAGGAGCTCTTTGAGGCTGGAAAGTTTACTCGGGTGACCCTCAATGGCTTCTACGAGTTCTTTTTCCGTACACATTAAAGCGATACCTTTCCAGTCTTTGGCACCAGATGCGGTTCCGCTCGTTGGAGCCCTTTTGAAGTTGCCACCCGCGGATGGTGCGGTGGCAGCGGCTGCGGAAGAGTACGAGGAACTGTGACCGCTGCTTCGTTTCACTATTCGGACGAGTTTCATGCGCAAAAGAGTTTCAAAAGAACGCGCAACGACGCCGTCCGTGGCATTTTTTGCCGTGCCGAGCTGCTCTACGCTACCCATTTCGTGGAGTTCTTGCGTGAGGGCGGCGATGGTGAAGTGAAACCTCTCGCGGGTGAAATGCAGACGGTACGCCGCAACGCACAAGAGAAGTTCCAGAAGCGAACAACTTTTCAAATTCTCCACAAAATCGTTCCTGGTGAAGTCTTTCAAGGCGAGCGCGAGGTCGGATGGTGATAATAAGTGCGCACCCCTATTGATGTTATCGTTATTATCGTCAAGTAAGGCGGTAGTAGAAAAGAGAGTCCTCGATTGATACGCCATCAACGCCGCCATGGCTAAATCCGAGGCTGTTCGCGGAACATTATCGAGAGTTGCGATTGCTTGCAGACGCGTCTTTACCAGAGGTGTGTTGATGGCTTCGTCGACTGCAGCGTTCCACATGTTTATGACCAGCTTGCCATGTTCTGAGAACAATATGCCCGGAATTGCACCGTTGCTTTCAGTCACACCGAGGTCTCGTTTCTCTGTAGCCGGAGGAACGACTTGGGCGCTCACTTTTAAACAATTACGCACTCGCTCTGCCAAAAACTCTTCAAACTGTGCCGGATTCCTCGTTATACTCTCATCATCCACGATTTCTTTTCCAGTGGCGCGATCTTTCAATGGTTTCCCCGTACGTTCATCGAGAAGGAGTGGAGGGATGCAAGTTTGAGACTCAATGACACAATACCTTGCAGTAAATCGCGATTTCACTCTCTTTTCAAGTGCTTCTTCCACATCGTGTCGCGAGGTAATCGCTATAATTGCTATTTGAGCGTGCTTTTGCTGCAGCAAATCTAGCAAAGAGTATAAAAAGGTTTGCTTTTTACCTTTTCTGGCAAACAAATCGAAATCATCCAAGACGAAGACAGCCGTTTTCTTCGCACCTTCCAACAGACGAAGCGTTTCCTCGACAAAGTTGTAATTTTCTCGCATATTCGAGGCGACTTTGTTCGTTGCGTTACCGTTGTTTGCGGTGCCGCCAGCTGCGTTGGTGCTAAAAACGATATCATCCACAAAACCAATATCGAAAGCTTCGTCGTTGTCCATTTCTTCATCGTCCCACATTTGATAACTCGGACGAAGTTGTCTCGCTACCTCCCGCATCCCGATATTATCTTCTGCGTGCAGAAGTCCCGATAATCTAACCACTGGTATCTTCACATCGTTTTGTTGTTGATTGCCTGATCTTTTCCTGTTGTTTGTCGTATTATTGCTGTTGTTGCTCTGATTGTTGAGTCTTTGTAGCTTTGCCAGCGCGGCTTCTACAATGGCAGTTTTACCGACGCCTCTCGCGCCAGACAGACACACGGCAATGGAATCCTCGTGACCGGTAACTGTAGGTTCCAGTTGTTTCACGAGATCATCTCTAGTTCTTCTCATCGATGCAGTGAGAGCGTCATCATCTAAACCAGTGCGATTTGCGGTATAGTTTTCAGTTGTATCGTTGTCGCTGCATTCTTCATCATCTAGCATAGCTGCACGCGATGTCGCTTTTAATAACTTTTCTCGAATAACTCGTGAAATTGCCGAAGCCGGTGACATGTCTCGATCCGTTTCCAGCGCTTCGAAAAGTCTGGCTTCAGCGAGCGTCTGCTTTACAGCCGCAGCGCGTTCTCTCGTTTCTTTTTCCTGTCGAACAAGCTCTGACTTCTTTTGCTCCTCAACTCTGCGCGCCTCCTCTCTTTTTGCCTCCTTCATCCTCTCTTCCTCCTCCTTCGCTCTTTTTCTCTCTTCAGCTTTTTCCTCGCGTCTTTGCAACTCTTCGGCTTTTCGGTCGTCTTCTTCTCTTGCTCTTCGCTCTAGTTCCTCTTTACCTGGACACGATTGTTCGTGACGAATTCTACCCGTGGCGTTTTTACACACTTTGCCACATTTACTGCACTCGTTACTATTCATCGCATTCTTCTTCTCGTCAATCTTTCCGCACGGACCGTCAAGGTGCACTTTAAGTTTGTACTTGGACAAAAACTTCTCCTTGCATTTCGAACATGGATGCGGGTAATGGTCTTTTGATTTACTACCTTCGAGTATTTCGTGTTCCTGTTGTTGCGGCTGCTCTTTTTCTTCTTCTTTTTCTTCGTTGATCATGTCATCGTCATCACCATTCATATAGTTGCCACCGAAATCGTCATCTTCGTCGTCGTCCATGTTGTTATCGTCATCGTAGCCGTAATCGAAGGGCGCATCATTCACTATCATCGCATCATCGTCATCGTCATCATTCGAAATACCAAGAGCTTCCATCACACTTTTTGGTGCCGCCTTGAGACGATCCTCATTCATCGATTGCCCTGATTGCCGCAACATTTTCGTATCCCGCAACCAAGTCTCCACCGCGAGCTTTTCTTCGTCGTCGTAAATTTCGCCTTCTTTTTCTACATCTACTGCTAAATCTTCTTTTTCTCTTCGTTTCGCATTTTCTTCGCTTTTACCGTCTACGTTCTCCTCTCCATCTGAAATGGAAATTGAAGGCGACGAGGAAACCACCGGCGCTCCGCGATTATCATCTTCTCCCTTTTTCTCGGCGTTACTAATATTCTTCCTATCGATTTCTCTTCTTCCATCCTCCTCGTCGACGCGGTCGTTCTCTTCTCCTTCCTTGCCTACTCCTCCGAGCGAGGGAAACTGCCTCACTTTACCAGACAGCGGCGAAAGCGACGTTTTCTTTTCTTTTCGCTCCAACATTTTACCGCTCGCCACCGGCGACCCGCTCAAATAGTGACCATCCTCGCACTCTCCCCCTCCTCCCAAATGCTTCTCAAACGCAACGCTATTCGGCGACTTGTGCGTCACGATAAAATCTTCACCGCCGTTCGGGGAAATCAAACACGACGGTGGTCCGAGCATCGGAGACGCAAACCAAGGTTGTGCCGGCGCCGGAGAAAGCACATTGTTCTTGTTGTTTTTATTATCTTCCTCGTTACCGCTCTTCGCGCCGGGCGACGAACCGATCGAAGAACGCCTAAACTCCATCGAGCTCTTTCTCTTCTTCTTCGCGGAGGCGGTTAAAAAATCTTTGCTGGAGAGGTACTTTTTCTTCTTCGTCGACGTCGTCGTCGCGTTTTGCTCCCGCGGCTGGTCGTCGTTGTTATTTTCCAAGCTCGGCTTTTTCTTCTTCCTCTTCGTCGAAAACGTGCCTCCTCCTCCTCTTCCTCCTCCTAACACTCCGCCGATGCGTCCAGCAAAATCTGTCCTCTTCAACGACGACGACGGCGGGGTCGTCAAGACGTCCTCGCGCGCCATCGCCGTATTCGCCGTTTTCGCCCGCGCGTTATCGCCTTCCACTTCCTCCTCTTCCTCCTCGCGAGATTGACGATGATGATGTTCGTCGCTTTTTCTCTTCTTCTTCATCGAAGAGAAGATGATGTCCTTCACGCCTCGCATCATTTTTATAGATTCTCTTTCTTCTTCTACGCGTGCGCGTGCGTATATATATTCGCGCTCTCGAACGAAGAAATTCAGCCGCAGGCGCGCGCGTGTTTTTCGGGGTGCGCGCGCGCTTCGTGCGAGTGTGTATACTGCGCGTCTTGCGTTTGTATATCTGCGCTTTTGCCTTAAAAATTTGAAGTGTTTTTGTGCGTGATGTGTGAGAGAAATTTTGAATTTTTTCAAAGTGTGAATCTATAGAATTTTCGCTTCGACGACGCTACTTACTATATACCACATAAAGAGGCACGACGCGGAAGCGCGACCGAGCGCAGGGGGGGGAGCGAAGACAAAGGATTAAGTCTCTAGAATTACAAAAGCTTCCACACGCGCGCTAATAATAAAAAAATATCTACAAAAACGTCAATATATATAAACGTTCATTTTCTAAAAGAGTTCGTTACTGTCTATCGTTTTCGTCGTCGTCTTTGTCGGCGTAATATTTCGCGCCCATAATCCTCGCCACTCCGTTCAACTCTCGACTGATCAATTCGAAGCTGGTAAACGTGATCGCCGCCGCCGGCGTGGTTCTCAACAAGTTTGTTCCCACGCCGCGATAAAAGGCCTTGACGCCGCCTTCTCGGTAAATGTCTCCGGCTAAGGAGAGAGCGCCGGAGAACGGACCGTAGCCTTTGACGTGCATGTGCGAGCGGAGGACCTCGTGAGGGTAGGTGAGCGTGCTGGCGATGATTTTGGCGACGCCGGAGGAGAGCGCTAAATCCGCCGCGGTGAGTTCGTCCGGGGTGTGGAGGTTGCGGAATTGGGCCATTTCATGTTTTAAACGCTCGTAGATTGGGAACTGGATGGCGACGTGGGAGATGCCCATGAGGGAGGGAGCGAGGCCGGAGTAAAGACCGGGTATGCCTTCGCATCTCGCTATTCTACGCAACGCGTCCAGGGTACCTTTGTACGGCGCTCTCGCGTGGCCGACTAAAGAGGAGGAGAGCGTTTCCGAGTATTGCACTTGGAGTCTGGTTTTGGCGACCCAGAGCGGGTTGGTGGCGAGGATGGTAGCGGCGCCCGCGCCTCCGGCGGAGACTATGTGCGCGAGCGTGTCGTTCCCGTGGTGGTGGTGGTGTTGGTGATGCTGGCTGCTCTCGTTTGCGTCACGACTGCTGCTGCTATCGCTGCTGCTACTACTGCTACTGCTACTACTCGTTTCGTTCCCGCTCGTCGCCCGCCGCCGCTTCGCCTCCGCGTTCCTCTTCCGCCGCTCTCGAAACACGTACTTCAAATACCCGTACGTGGTAAAATACACCCCCCAATTCGGTAGCAACGCCGCTACCGTCGGCCCTAACCCTCGATACAAGCCCCTCACCCCTTCGCTTCGCGCAATCTTCCTCAAACTCTCCATCGTGCTCATATACGTCGAATCGCTCAGCGTCGACACTTGCAAACGCGTTTTCAAAACATCCAAGGGACAAACGACAACCGCCGCAATCGCGCCGGACGTCGCCCCAGACACGCAGTTCACCACCCCAGCATCGGATAAAGGAAGGTACAGCGTCGGAGGAAGGATATTCGCGATCGCCAGTTGGCGTTTGTGCGCTTCCGTGGTGTGCTCAGAAGGAGTCGGAACGCGCGTTTTTTCCATCTCTCTCTCTCTAAATCTCTCTCTTCTGTATATCTATACGATATACGTGTGTAAGTGTGTGTTGCGCTTTTGCGCGAAAGAGAGAGAGTTTCAGAGAGAAGTATGAGAAAAGATTACGTCCCTCCCGCGCGCGTGTATCTCTGTCTCTCTCTCTCTCTCTCTTGTGTGCAGAGGCTACTAGGAGTGGTGCGTATCTCACTCTCTCTCTCTTTTTGTGTGAAGCCAAATTGGAAAAAACCGCGACGCGTCAAAAAAAAAGCGCGCGCGCACAACCCGAAAACACAGATAAAAAGAGTTTATTAGGGGAGAGAATATGATGCTGCGGCTTTGCTCTTCTTGTTCTTCTTCTTCTTCTTCCGCGCACCACCATCATTACCATCATCATCATCAGTCGTCATCGTTATTAGGAGTAAAAGTAGCAGTAGCAGACGGAGAGGACGTCGTCGGTGGTTGTTCGGGAAGACGGACACGTCGTCTTTCAAAGACGAGCACCAAAACTCGAGCGTCGTCGGGAAGAGGAGGAGAAGAACATCAGAGGCAGACGAGATTTTTAGCCGTCGGACCGACGACGACGACGAGGACGACGACGACCTCGCGTTATTATTTAGCGTCGTCGTCTTTGCGCGCGCAACAACAACGGCTGGGCCACGGCGGTGTGCTCCGAAAGGCGATTCGAGATGACAACGAGACGACGACGCCTTCGAGTACGACGACCACCGAAAAGAGAAGAAAAAAAACAAAGATGAAAACGAACAACGCGTCGATCAACGCGATTCAAGAATTTTTCGACGTGGATTCGAACATCATCACCACGGAAGACGAAGACGCGGATCAGGAGGACGAGTTTGAAAAGACGCAGCTAGAGATTTGGGGGCAGCTGACGAAGTGTTTAGGGAAGGTTTTGCTGTTTACGTTTGGCGTGCCGTACTTTGCGAGCTGTTCGTTGCAAGCAATGTTTGTAGATCCGTGGTTGGAGTTGAGGCATTCGACGACGAGCGCTGGCGCGAGCGGGTCTTCGCTGACGAAAGCGCAGACGGAATCGGTGTGTAACGACATCGCTCGGTTCGAGAAGCGTTTGTATTACGAAAATTTGGCGCGGTTTCCAGACGAACAGGACGCGGCAAAGTTTGAGAAAACGAAGAGGAAGTTAGTGGCGGAAGAGATGAAACGATTAGAAGAGAAGGAAAGAACGCGGTCGACGAAAGCGCTCGGCAATTGGATTGGGAGTATGATGTATGTGAGCATTTTGGCGTGCGTTTTAGTTTATCAGAAGGAGTTTGTGTCGAAAATGTTGACCGAGTTGAGCGCACAGTTCAACGGATTGGATTCGGCGACGCAGGCGTTCGCGTTGATGCTCGGCGCGGATATGGTGGTCGGGTATCACTCGAGTGACGGTTGGCAAGCGTTTTTGGCGTTTATGATTACTCGGTACGGAGGAGATTACCATAAATTCGAGACGTTTGCGAGAATGTTTGTGGCAACTGTGCCGGTATTTTTAGACGTCTGTTTCAAGTATTGGGTCTTCAATAAGTTGAGGAAAATCTCGCCGAGTACGCAAATCATTCTGAGCGAGATTGAAAGGCATTAAGAAGTTTGAACGATGTTGTGAACGCTACTTGTTTAATTCTTTATATAACAACAATAATTTGATAATGTATATAGAAATCTGCTCAATGCAAAGTTCTTTTTTTTTTAAGTTTGGCTTTCGCAAAAGTGAACGACTGAGGCTAGCACGTCGAATTCGTGCCATCTCGCAACGTTACGAAACACGCGCAAACCTTCTCGCAACGCGCCCGGCTTGGATGTGGTTTCGAACAAACCACCACACGGGCATCGATTTTGGACGTGGCCTACTTTAATTCTCGTGCACCTTTTGCACTTCAAATCTTGCGTCTGCGCTTTCCGAACGCGCGCGTTGACTTCTTCGCAGAGTTTCATCTCAATCCACTGAAGATCGTATCGGTTCTCGCACTCCGGACAGCGCCATTCCCCGTCGGCCAGGTCTGGATCTCTGCACAAGTCCAAATCTCGAACGTCACCGCAACATTCACACACGACGTCACGCAGTGCGAAAGAGACGCACGGTTCGTAAAACGTCGCTTCCGGGCCAAACTCTGGAATGGAAAGCAGTTTGAGTGCATTCTTGCGACATCTGGCAACCGCGTCTTCAATCGTATCGTCGAGAGAAAGCACAGCAATTACGGTTTTTACGAACGCTAACGCAGCGTTACCGCGAAGGTGACTTGGTAAATGCGCGCCGGGCAAATTTTCCGGGAACAGGTACCTCTCGTCCAGACGGACAGCGCCATGCGTCGATCGAGATGCGTGCTTCTCAAATCCACGCGCAACGCTGAGAATTTTTGGCGTAAAGTGCGAATCAATTTGCGCGCAGAGCCACGTTGCCTTCTCTTCCTCAATTTTGAGCCTGTTTCTGGCCAAGTTTTGATTACTCGCGTCGTCTGCGTGATATTTACTCTCCTTCTTCGCTTGCTCTGGAGTTGCGTTCTCTTTTCCTGCGTCCGCATCGGCTCTCTTCTCGGCGGCGGCACCCTGGTCTCCTTTCTTGTCGTCGTCTTCATCGAGTTCCCAATCGCTCAAATCATCCGCCGCCAGTTGTGCCTTAATTTTATCCAATCCTGCATCGCCCTTGTCCTCTTTCGCGACACCGAAGCGACTGTTTGCACCGTCAGCCGCGAGTTCACGTTCGCGTTTCCATGGAAGTACGATAAACTCACCAGCAATCGCTTTGAAGTGATCGCTCAACGCCTCCGGAAGAAAAGTGGCGATGTTCCAGTGCATTTCAAGCGATGCTTCGTCGCCTTCGACGGCAGCGGGGTCGAGTTGAGTATCCGTAGGAACATTCTGCGTATCCATTGGGGCCTCCTCGCCGCTGTTGTTGTTCAGGAATAACGTGTGAAGGACGGTCTCATTTGCGGCCAAACCTCCGAAATCGTGTGGTCCTCTGAATAAGAGCGTGTGCCAGACCTTCGTGGGTTCGAGTTCGAGCCAGTTGAATAACTCGCGCGTGCCTAACGCGCCACGCAAACCCGTAATAAACGCCGAAGCCGACGCTAACGAGTTCTTCTTCGTCGATACGATGACGCGTCGCGTATCTGCAAAAACGACATCCGCGCCTAGTCGGTTGAGTTCCGATATGAGCAACGTGAACACTTTTCTCGAGCACAACTCGACCAAATGCTGCAAACCCGGTTCTCGCATTCTCGAATTGGACGAAAATATCCAGCGCCTGAGCTGCGCCAAAGTGGCGTCGGCGATTTCGTTGCCTCGCTCTGACGCGTCTCGAAGCATCTCCGCGACCATCTTCCTCAACGTCCGAAACGCGTTTGACGCGTCGTGTCCACCGCGATCCGCAACCGTAGCATTACCTCCATCGAAACCTAACAACGCGCCTTGTTCGAGATCGTTCAGGATGTGTGAATTCACGATTGCGCACACCACCAAGTGATGAACGCGCAACTCGCAACAAACGGATCTGTATACGCCGGACTTTGAAAGTTCGCATCTTGGCGATTCCATGGATTCCAAAGTCAACGTCGAGCTCAGCTGATCATCCATAGATCCACCGCCATAGTCAGGCTTACCATTTTTACCAGACCAGAGAACTTGTTGTTCATCGCGGAGTCGTCGCGCAAAGAATGTATCCAAAACGTGCGTGGACCAGTCCGAGTCGAGATTACAAAGAGGAATGTGCGCGTAGCGGGAGATTTGGATCGATTTTTCCAAATGTTTCGAAGTATGCGCAAGACGAATAGCAGCCAACTCTGCGGCGTCGCGTTGCCACGCAATGCCCTTTTCACCGAGATACTCGACGTCGCCAGAGTTGAACGGAACGATCAGAATAGGCGAATCTTTCAAGGCGGTGAGAACTTTTTCAAATCGTTTCGCAGCTTTTGCGTTTTTGTTCATTCCAGCAGAAGAGGAAGCGAAAGCATCGTCGTCGTCATCAAACTCGGGAATGCCATAACCAACCGGCGGAGCTTCGAGTAAGACGACGCTTGGACCGTTCGAGGCATTTGCAAATTCTGCTACTGCGTCGTTGAGAGTTTTTGCTGCCGCCGTGGACGTTCTCGCATATACCACGCGCCATTCGCAACTTTCAGAATCTCGATCTTCTTCCATTTCGTCGCCGTCCTCGTCACCGTGCTCTTCCACTTCTTTACCGTCGACGCGTCGTTTTTCGTCTTCAAACTGTTTCGAAACGAAACAGTTGTCAACTTCACGAACTGCGCGTCCTCCGGGTTGGAGCAATATGAGCAAACCTTTCGATTTCCCTTTGCCGCCTCTTTTTGGAAAGTGTGCAGCAAAGACTCCTTTCCCGTCCAACGCCGCGTGGTAAATCGAGCAGTGACGCAACAAACCCGCCGATGAAAGCGCGCGTTCGTTCGTAAAGTCCATCACAGACGGCAAATAATTCACTTCTGTTGTCGTTTTCATATCCAAATTCGTCGCAGACACTTCCAGCATTGGTTTTACTTTCTTCTTCAAGCCTTCTTTGTGCGTCTTCTTCAAGTCGTCCAATATTTCATTCGCGGCTTCTCTCTTCACTCGAGCTACACAACCAATGGTTTGGATCGACCAATCTTCTAACGGGACGTCACGTTCGTACACACCAACAACGTTCGGATCTGCCAGTAGAGCCGCAACATCTCTGCCGTATTGAACTACAGATTTTTTGGAAGCGTCAAACTCAACTTCGTAGACATTCAACGTACTCGTGCCATCTGCAGTCATGAAATTATTCGTGTTTTGCGCGCGAGGTAACGCTACGTTGACGCGTTTC
>JACLAB010016654.1_pt1 | contig 37106 bp, 30 predicted proteins | sample 8027921 | NCBI WGS metagenome assembly JACLAB01 (sample SAMN15725117, study PRJNA655200) | protist metagenome | isolation source: fluorescence activated cell sorting (FACS) single amplified genomes of... | place: USA: West Boothbay Harbor, Gulf of Maine | collected 2000-07-19 | reverse complement strand
TTGACAATGGTGAGACGATTGCGTTTGTGTCGTGTCACTTAGCCGCGCACGAAGGACCAAAGTTTTTCCAAGCGCGCAACGAAATGGTTCCTGAAATTTTGTGCAGATCGTGGGCAGATAGCGTGACGAAAACTGCCGGGGCGCCGCCGCTGTTGAGTGATGTCAATAGCGCGTTTTTTGATGCGTCGAATGAAATCATCTCAAAGGTCAAGGGTACGGGTAAAAAAGCGACGGATGCGTTTCAAGCGGCGACGGGGCAAGCGATTACGCTCGGTGGCGGTTTTGCGGCACAGAAGAATCAACCATTGGACTTGTTGAACTCCACGACGCACACGTTCTTTATGGGTGACTTGAACTATCGACTCGACCCGGGAATGGTTCTCGGGAACGAATGGAATACGCACTGGGATAAGGGTGCGCCAGAGGCGAAAGCCGAGGCCAAGCCTGAAGTGGATGAAGTCCCGTTGAGTAAATACCCCGCTGCTCGACCGGTGGCGAAGCCTGGGATGATGCTCGAAGAAGAAATGGAAGAGGAATTGATCGTCGAAGCATCACCGTTCTCTGTTGGACGGAACGCCGTCATTGAACACATCCAGGCTAAGAAGTTTGAGGCGTTGGAAAAGGCGGATCAACTCAAGCACGCGATGCGGCTGGGAAAAGTATTCACTGGATTCCGTGAGATGCCGCTGAGATTTTATCCCACGTTCAAAAGGCGTGGGTCAAAAGACCATGATAAAAAGAGTGGTTTGAAGTGTGGGCCGTCAAACTCCAACACTGGCGCCAAAAGCGAGAGCGAGCTCGCGGCGGACCCTGGTACCTCTGCCTATTACAATGAGAAGCGCGTACCGTCTTGGTGCGATCGAGTTTTGGTCTACTCTTTGCCAGGCGCAGAGGATGCGTGTCAGCAAGTGCGATACGATGCGCGACATGACGTCAAAACGTCGGATCACGCCCCAGTATTCGCCATTCATCGCGTCACGTTGCGTCAGCTCCCAGCGGTGAATAGCCTTCCGCGAGCGGAGCTCAAGTTTTCACAGTTGCGAGTCACTCGAGAGTTTTCGTCCGACGAATACGTGTCATCCAGTGCATGGGTGCATATCATTGTACCACATACTCGAATAGTCCTTCCTGAGGCTTCGGAGTTGAGCTCCAAGCACGTAGCACGAAGTGCAACCGATGTTGCTTCATCGTCAACAGCAAACTACGAATGGAGCGTGAACGAGCTCCCTCAAATCGTCGTAGGTTTTCACGAGACGGACAACGACGCGAAAGCAAAGCAGGCTAAGGCGGCGAAATCCATGTTTGCTCTGACGAAATCCGCTACTGATGACGACGATGAAGACTTGCAACCGCAAACAGCTGCAGATGTCAAACTCGGCCTCGAAGCGTACGAGAAATTTCAAGCCGTCATCACGCTCATGGATTCACGTTCGGGAAGTAAACTCGGCACCGCTATCATCGCTCTTTCTAGCAAAACATTTGATGTGCCATTAGTTTTATACTCTGAAACAGTAGGTCGCGTCTCCGGCGCGTGGTCCATGATTTCTTAATAACAAAGTATTTGCTCAGTTAGCCTCCAAGACACACAAGACACGTTGGGCTCGCCCGTACTTTGCGGCGCGCGCCGCGCGCACCGCTCACCTGATGCCAGGTCTAGCGGCGCATGAAGAAATATTCGCCGGCTTCGTCGCCGGTTGTGCGGTACGTGTCGTCGCGTTACGTCGCCGTCGCCGTCGCCGTCGGCCTCGCCATCGTGTCCGCCGGCGGTGCACTTTTTGCGCTATCTACACCTTACGTGACGGAACGCGCGCGTTTTGAACGAAACTGACGCATGCGCTCGCGCTTGAATACCACAGGACGCTTTAGCCTGTCACCCCGTAGACGTAGTGAAGACTCAGGCTCATGTGAACCGTGGAGTCAACGTCCCGTTTACGACGGCGTTGAGGTCGCAAGCCGCCGCGCACGGCGTCGCGTCGCTTTATCGAGGTGTATTGCCCGCATGCTTGCGTCCACAGGCGTTGTGCATGTATGTAGGCTATGAATGGAGTAAGAAAGTTGTGAGTAGAGACGTCGAAGCGATGACCAGCGCTGAGGCTTTCGGCGCGGGTTGGTTGACGGCGTACGCCGAGAGCGCGTGCGTGACGCCATTTGAGACGGTGAAAGTTCGCATGCAAACCAAGGAGAATATGGGACGATACGCGAGTAGCATTGGATGCATGCGTGAAATACTACGCACCGAAGGCTTGAGAGGTCTTTACGCAGGGTTTTGGCCGACATGCTTGAGGAATAACGTGTTCAACTCGTGCTATTTCGGCTCGATTCATTGGTGCAAGCAACAGTTGACAACACCTCAAACATTTACAGAGCAAGCGACGCAAAACATTGGCGTGGGCGTAGTCGCTGGTTTAGTCGCGACGGCGTTCAAGATGCCATTTGATATTTTAAAGAGTCGAATGCAAGGTGAGGTGCCAGTCGCGGGGAAACCGGTAGAGTATCCGACAATGACGCGAGCCTTTATTCGAATCCTTCAAACCGAAGGTCCGACAGCGTTCTACAAAGGCACACTAGTGACGTCATTGCGCATTACTCTAGGATTTCCCGTGTCATTCGTAGCTTTCGAAGCCGTGGCGTCGATGTTTGAGAACAAGATTCGTTGACGCGTGAGGGCGATTGAATGGAAATTTCTTATTTATATTGTGTTTATGTTTTAGTCTAGTAGTTGTGTAATGGGAGTAGTCAATAATAGTTTTATGCATGTACTCGCGCGTTTTTGTGTGCTTGCATGTCGGTTTAAGGAGCCAAGCGCTTCGGATCGCGCGGGAACATGGACGTCTTACGGATGTTGCCAAGATTCAAGAACAACATGGCGACGCGTTCGAGACCAACGCCGCAACCGCCGTGCGGCATGGCACCGTACTTGAAGGAGTCGATGTACGATTGGATCGTCGATACTTCAATTCCACACTCAGTAGCGCGTTGGGCGAGCATTTCCGGTTCGTGGATGCGCTGAGCACCAGAGATAATTTCTTCACCACGAATGAAAATGTCAAACGAGTTGGTGTAGTTCGGGTCATCCGGAGCAGGCATGGTGTAGAACGGACGTGCGTTCTTGGGGTAACGCGTAAGCATGTAGAAGTCCGTCTTGTACTTTTCCTTTACTAAACCACCGAGGATACGTTCGGTTTCGGTGCCGATGTCATCAAGCGGGTCAATCTCCACGCCGGCTTCTTGCAACATCTTCACGCCTTCCTCAAAAGTGATACGCAACGACGGCTTCAAGTACTGCAAAGGCTCGAAAGGGTGCTGCGCGTTCACAACGCTGAGTTCTTTGGCGAAGCGCTCGTTCAAGCCATCAAACATGTTCACGAACAAGTCATCAAGCACGTCCAAGACTTCGTTGTAGTGCTCCTTGATGTTCATTTCCATGTCCAAACCTGTAAACTCGCACAAGTGTCGGTGCGTGTTGGAATTTTCAGCACGGAATACTGGACCGATTTCAAAAACACCTTCCAAATCACCCATGATTGCCATTTGCTTGTACAACTGCGGAGATTGCGCCAAGCACGCCTTGCCAAGAGTCATGTAATCGAGGGTGAACACTGAGGCGCCACCTTCGGATGCCCCGCCTATGAGCTTTGGGGTGTGAATTTCCACAAAGTTGCGCTTCAGCAACGCTTCACGGAAAAGAGTACCGACACCAGATTGGATTCTGAAAATGGCGTTGTTCGCCGGCGTACGCAAATCAATCACTCGATTGTTTAAGCGCGTATCCTGCAATACGCGGACGTATTGCGTATCCTCAGCTTCAAACGCCGAGTCCGGTCTCGACGCATCCTCAATCAAGAATGGTAGATCCGGGGCCGAACGCGAGATGCAATGAATACTACGGCACACGATTTCAATCTCATTCTGCGTGCACGACTCGACCGGGACTTCGGGTTTTACGACCAAACCTCTGATGTCCACCACCGTCTCCCGTGGCAAGGCGCACACATATTTCACCATCCCTTTGCTCACGTTCACGTCATCCACGAAGAGGGTGATTTGCACGTTTGCAGTTTGTTGTCTCAAGACAATAAACGCGCTCTTACCCTTCCCGCGCACGTTATGGATGCGTCCTCGAACCAAAACCTCTGTGTCAATCTTACTCGCATCCAACTCATCCACGCGCGTCCACACGCGCCCGGAAACCTCTTGACTTTGCACCATCGGCGCATCGCCATACAAGTGCTTTAACGGATCATCCGCGACTTGCACAGCGGCGAGTTTCTCCGCCACCGCGGCAGCACGTTCGGCTTTTAAGCGAGCTTTTTCAGCCGCCGCCGCAGCCTTCTTAAGCGCCTTTTTTGACGGCGCACCGTCTTCGCCTTCGGCCGCGGGCACGGGATCGATCGGAGTTTCGTCCGACATGTTTATTTCGTCTGCTCGTTGTGCTGCGCACGCGCACGAGAGTCGATGAGTGGCGGTAGAGTGGCGCCGATCCAGAGGGTTCTGCTACTAGGCACGCGGGTCGACGTAGTCTGGTGAATACGAGCAGCTCGGCGCGCAAGAGGCGTTGTTTTGGCGATGATGGAAGAGCTTTCTGATGAAAGAGAAGACACTAATAAATATACGATGTATTACGGTATCGTAAGTGCTAACGCGCACGATTGCTACAAAGTACTGCTGGGGGCGAAGACTTGACATCCGGCTCGCGAGACGTCGCATCGAAAAGGACCATATTTTTCCTGGCTCCGCTTTGGGTCGTATCGCTGCGCTGCGACTTCTCCATCGACGGCGATGAAACCACCGGCTTTATTTGAGCAATTTTCTTCCGGGTAGAGCTCGAAAGATTTAGCTTTGATGTACTCGACCGCGCGGTTATTAACGTGCTCGCCGGCGTCAAAAGCGAGCAACAGTTTGAGCATATTCCTTCGATTCGTCGGGCGAACGATCACGAGGTCAATGGAACCGTCATCAAACTTTGCGTGCGGTGCGGCGAGGGTGGTTTCAGTTCCCCAAGGCACGTTGAGCGCCCATAAACCTAAGATTTCACCTTCGACCACGCGCCATCCGGGACGGTTGGCGACTGGTTCACCAATTGGACCCAAAGAATGCGTTGCGTTGTGCGTTTCACCCAACTCATTGGTCTCGTACATTAACTTGCAACGATACATACGTCGAGATATGATTCGTACGATCGCTTGTAACGTGAATCGCAAACCTCCGAGACACCTGAATTTCTCGCTCTCGATGTCGACGTCAGAAAAGAATCCCCAGGACGTCGACAAAAGCGAGTGCGTCGTCTTTGTCGAGCTCCAACCTTTCGTCGTTTGGTCTTGAAACTTAATTTCTGCCCGATCGAGAGCTCGTGCGTGCCCGCGTGCGATAGTCACCGCACAGCTCACTGGGTCGCAGAACTCGTTGGCGTCGCTTTGAATAGACTTGCACAACGCGTTCCCTGAACCAGCTGGAATGATCCCAATCGGCACTTTCATCGCTCGCACGGCGTCGTCACGTTCGCCCAAACCCTGAAACAACTCCGCCACGGTGCCATCGCCGCCTACAGCGACGATGCCAGTGTACTTGGACAAGTCGGCGCTTCTCGCCACGCGCGTCGCCTCCTTGGTTCCAGTCGTCGTCTTCACATCAAATTCAAACCCCGCCGCGCGCAGCACCACCGCTGCCTTGGTTTCCCATATCTTCACCCCATCCCCTTTACCAGACTTTGGATTGACAATCACCAATAACCGCCGCCTGCCTGACGCGCTGAGATCGTAATCGCCTCGGTCATTCAACCCGCACGCCAGCGCCGCCTCCAGCGCCGCACTCCTCATCGCCGCTTCGCTCGCAAACTCAAACCTATACTCCTTCACCTTTGACGATCGCTTCTTCTTCAATATTGGCCCTATCCTTACCCTATGATTCGCTTTAATAACCACCGCCCATACCTGGTCGTCCCCATTCGCCCCGCGCGTCGTCGAACACGCGCACCGAATGACATCCCCCACCGCTATGCTCACCCGCGCGTGCTCCTCCACCATCGTCGGTACCACCACCGACATCGCGCTCGCATAACTCATCACGCTCACATCGCTCCCATGGCGCGCATGCACCGACATCATCGGCGGCTTGAGCCCCGACGCGGTGGTCGTCCCACCACCGCCTCGCTCCACATCCACATCTCCATCCCCCGTCGTCGTCGTCGTCGTCGTCGCCACCGCACCGCCACCGAACCCGGTGACGACGTACCCGTGTCGGCTCTCATCGTCCCCAGACGCGACGTAGAACCACGACGACATCACCGCGCCGTGCGACGCTCTGAAGATCATCATGCATGCACGCATGCACGCACGCATCATCATCATCACTCCATTGGACGCGTCGTTCGAACGCGCATTCGAAAGCGCACGCGGTCGCGCGCGATCGACATCCGCGATCGATGGAACCCGCGCGCGATCGATCGATCCGATCGATCGACGGCGCGTGGACGCGGACCCCCCGCGCGGGCGGTTCTGCCTGGTCGCGATTGGTCGATGGTGGAGGGAGATATTTTTGCGCGGGAACCCGCGCGGGTTTTGGCGCGAGGGCGTGGCGCGACGATCGATTGGTTGGTTGTTCGGTGGTTGCGTGCGTGCGTGCGTCGATGATGATGATGACGACGATGACGTCGCGCGCGCGCGCGTTGGATGGGAAAGATATGCACGCATCGCGTCGCGCGCGTCGCGCATCGTCGCGCGCGTCGCGTGCGTTTCGGTGTTCGTCGATTTTTCGAAAAGAAAAAGTAACGACACGCGAGACGAGAATCATCGGCACTCGCTGACGCGCGACGACGCGCGACGCGATCGAGGGTTCGACATTCGCATCGCGACGCGAGGGATAATTCGTGGGTGTTGATTCCGTGACATGCTGGCGAGGACGGCGGCGCGCGTGGGCGCGACGGTGCGCGCGACGACGACGACGACGACGACGACGACGTCGTCTTTTCGCGTGCTGACGCGGCAATTCGATGCCGAGGATTCGCGCGGTGGTTCGCGGCGTTCGGTGTCGACGGATGCGGTGAAGGCGAAAGGGTGGTTCGATGCGAGGTATTCGGAGGAGATGCCCATGCGTTCGGTGGCGGATGCGATCGGTGATGCGTTCGCGCCGGCGCTGGATGCGATCGTCGAGGAGCAGACGCGACGCGAGGTTGTTGGGGGAACGGGCGGGTCGACGACGAATGAGTTGTATGTGCCTTCGATTCCGAGCTTTTTGTGCGCCACGCGGCTCGCGAGAGATAGTGAGTTTATGCGGAATGTGCTCGTGGTGGACGAACGCGCACCGAGGACGAAGCCGAGGTTGTCGTGGTACGACGCGCGCGACGAGAGTTGGGTACCCCGCGGGTGGTACTCGGATGGGCTCAAGGCGGATTTTTCGTACTACTTTGGCAGCGGCGCTCCTTAAGCGCTCAGTCAACGCTCAACCCTAAACTCTGTGTATATGTGATGTGTATGTGTTACAACAACACTTGTAATGTTACGATGAAGAATTTTTGACGCAAAGGTACAAAATACCACGTACGTACGTACGCGTGCTAAGGCTAACTACCTCCTAACTACCCGCGCGCGCCGAGCGAGAACCCGTCGTGACTCATAACGCTCGACGCACGCCATCCAGTGCGGCGTCTACGGCTGGTGCAATGAGTCGCTTCGTTAATTCTGCGGCGCTCTTTAATTCCCGATGCGCCGCCTTTAAAGCGCGAACGTCACTTTTCAGCGCGGCGAGGCGTTTGGCGTTCGACGCCGACGCCTCCGACGACGTCGTTTTCCCCAACCTCAGCGCATCACGTTCGACGCTCCACGTCGCTCGCTCGAGCTCATGCGCCGCACGAGTATCATTCGCAATTTTACGATACCGCTCGACCCGTCGTGACCACTGCGCGTCGCGCGCCACGACGGCGCGTCTCGTCGCGCGCATCTCATCCGCCCACGTCGCATCGAAATCGCGCTCCATGTCCTCCATGCGCGCCCGTAACCGCGCGTTCTCCCGTCGCAGCGCATCGATGGTATCGTTCTCATCGTCGCCACTCGTTCGCTCGTCGTCGCTGTATCGTCGTCGTCCGCGTCGTCGCTGACGACCGACGGCTATCCACGCGGGCGTTCGCGCCTCATCTTTCCCATCGACGTCAACGTCGTCGTCGTCGATGCCGAACCCCATGAGCGCGTCGGGGAGCGTGAATAGCGAATCATCGCTGTCGCTTCGCGATGCGGCGCCGTCGGCGGCACCGCCGACGTCATCGTCGCTGTCGCGCATAGAGGACGTCGACGTGTGTGGTCATTGCGCGACGCACATTGCATCATGATGCCGACGCCGACGCTGACGATGCCGACGACTGCGGTGGCGCGATGCGCGCACGCACCATCGACGGCGAACAGAACGCGCGCACCGCGCGGCGCACCGGCGGCGGCGACGCGACGGCGCGGGACGAGCGCGATTCGCGCGGGGACGAATTTTGAGCTCTTGTTGCCGGGCGACGACGCGTTCGAGCGTATTTCCGCCAACGCCGCGGCGTCAGACGCCGCGGCGCGCGCGGGGAAACAGAAGGATGCGTCTTCGGTGATCGAGGCGTCGGTTTCGGTGCCGTTGCGCGCGGCGCGTGGGATCATCGCGCGTTGGCGCGTGGATGCGCGCTTTGGACGCAAGACGGCGGCTACCGACGCGTTGCGCGAATGGGCTCGCGAAATCGCCCCGGCCGCGGGCATCGACCCGGAACGATTTACTTTTTATTCATCCCACATCGGTGGACGCGATTGTGCGATCGAAATGGAGATTGATGGGTTTGAATCCGTCGGAGAGGTGGATGCGTTTTTCGCGGCTATTCCTCGCGAGGCGCACGCCGAATGGACGCGCGCGTTTGCGGAATTCATCGTCGATGGGAGCACGGAATGGGTCATCATGCGTACCAGCGGCGTTGGATCACCATCACCGCGCGGTGCGCGCACGGCGGTGGCGAACGCGCCGCCACCTCCACCGTCAGTGGCTTCGAAACGAGCGATGACGTCGATGGCTGACGTCGACGAAGACAACCTCGTCGTCGGGCAAACGCTTCCGGATGGTAGACAAGTCGTCGCGGATTGGAAAGGCGATCCCATGGTGTTAAACCCGGGCGATCGCATGCCGAGGTTCTAATACTGCGATAGCTTATATTACGTATGTATATATCATCAACAATGTGTGTGTAGAAATAGTACCACGCCTCTTCGGCGCGCGCGCGAGCGGTGAGTCGTCAATCAATCAATCAATCAATCAATCATTGCGTGAGACTGACGAAGAATTCATCCTCCTCCGAACCCGAACTCGGCGAACGCGACACTGGAGAATACGGATGATGTCGCCCTCCCGCACTTCTTTCTCCACTCCCGCGTTCGCACGTGCGAGGCGCGAGCGGTGGTAATCCAATCCCGGCGTACGCCGCCGCGCCCGCGTCTTGCGACAATGAAATCCCAAATCCGACGGGCGTTCCCGGCGATGACATCCCCGGACTCCCTCCGTGTCCACCCGAACCATTCACAATCGCGCGCGCGCGCGCTAATCGAATCGCATCCGTCGCTCGTCGACTCCGCGCGATAATCCTATCCCGCATTCTATTCCTATTCCTCTCTTCGCGCACGGCTTCGGGCGTGAATCCGCGCGGCAACGGTTGCTGACACGTCGGACACTTTTGAATATCATGCGCGCGACACTGCACCAAGCAACACTTATGAAACACGTGCCGGCAGGTCAAACCAGTGACGAGATCGTGTTTTTCAGGGTCATCTGACGCCTCGGGGCGCGTGCGATCGAGCGGTGAATGACACACCGCGCAGTCGCGTTCGCCGTACGCGTACGACGATGACGACGACTTTGAATCCATAATCGGCGTACTATATCGCAACGACGACGCCGAACACGACGACGCCGACGCCGACGACGATGACGACGATGCCACCGTATACGCCCGACCACCACTCACAGCACCGCCGCCGTTTGGCGTGCGACGAGGCGTGAGATACATGGCGTCGCGAATCGCATCCGCGAGCGCCTCCGCCGACGCGGCGTCTCCGCCGATATCAAACGACCGCACCGCGCACTCCGGGGTGTGCATCACCGATGATGGAGAGTACGCATCGCGTCCGGGCGATGACGACGACGTCGCGCGCGGTGGTGGCGTGTGCTGCGCGACGTCCGCCATTGATTTAAAATCAAATCAAATCCGTCTCGGACGTTGCGACGAAAGATCGTGCGACGGTCGTTTCTCGCGATGATCTTTCGCGCGGCGATACAGAGCGATCGCGTTCGGGGGTTGTTTCTCACGCGACGTTGCGCGACGCCGCCGTCGTCGTCCGCGTCGTCGCCGAGTGACGTCATCAGCATGAATCAAATGTCTGTTCGCGTCGTCGTTCCCCTATCGACGCGCGCGCGTCGTTAATACACGTCACCGAGGAACGACACGTTGAACACGACGGCGAGAAGGGCAAGAAAACACACGATGAATGCAATGATGACGCGCGAGGCGTAGACGCAGCGACAGGCGTCGAAGATGGCGACGCACGGCGTCGATCGCCGTCGATCGCGGACGCGCGCGCGACTTTGACTTTGATGTGATGCGCGCGTCGCACCGCCTGCGCCGCCACCGTCGTCGTCGTCAAAGTCATCGGCGTCGACGATGACGATTGTATTTTGGCGTTCACCTTCCGCGGCATCTGCCGCCATCGTCGTCGTCGTCGACGTCGAGACTCGTCGCGCGAGCGCGCGAGGCGTCGGCAGCGCGACCATGTCCTCGTGACACACTTCGCACATTCTCGCACACTTTGCCCGCCTTTCGTGCGCCTTGGCGCGCACGTACGCGTCTCCACACGCAATGTGCGCGCATGCGTGCGTGCACGCGCATCCGAGCATCGTCGCCGCGGCGCGGTTGATGTCCGCGCGCGAGACCTGGTCGAGACACACGCGACACGTCCCGATGATGTCATCATCATCATCATCATCGTCGTCATCCTCGTCGTCGTCGCGCTCGGCGCGGTGCGTGGCGTGCTGTACGCAGCCTCTGCGACACGCGTCGTCGTCGTCGTCGTCGTCGTCGTCGTCGCGCGCCGCCATCGCCTCGCCGTCGTATCCGTCGCGTCCGTCGTGCGTCCGAGGCGAGCTCTGGCGAACTCAACCGTCACACGCGCCGCGACGACCGCGCGACGTCGACCGCGTCCGCGCGATGCGACGGCAGACGCGCGCACGAATGCGCGCAACGCGCTCGCGCGCTCGCGCTCGCGCGGTTCGCCCGTCGTCGTCGTCCACGTCGACGTTCATGTGCGAGCCATGCCGCGGCATTCATCGGCGGCGCATCGTCAATCAACCATGTCGGACGACGACGACGGGTTCGTGCTGAACATCGCGGACGACGACGACGGCGGGCGACGGAAGGTTGGGAATCCTCGCCGCCGCACGGTCGCGCGCGGGTCGAAGAAAGGTTACAGGGGCGGGCAGCGCGCGGTGCAGCGCGGCGGCGGCGATGAGGGCGGCGGCGTGGATGCGCGGAATGCCGGTCGGGGGGGGCGCGGTGGCGGTCGAGGAGATGGCCAAGGGCGAGGGAAGGGTCGAGCGATGGTGTCGCGCGCGTCGGAAGGGTCTCGCGTGGGGGCACGCGCGCGGGGTGATGGTGGGAAGCGTAAGGGGAGCGGCGCGCGCGACGAGGGCGACGGGAAGCGTCGGCGCGGCGGTGGGGCGAATCAGGCGAACTCTCGCAATGATGATGCGTTTGAAGTGGTGAAAGGCGATGGAGGTGATGTTGGGGATGGTGATGAGGATGGTGGTGCGGCGTCGCTGACGTTTAACCCGCGGGATTGGGCGAGTTTGATGAAGAGCGCGGCGGCGCAAGACGTCGGGTCGAGCGCGAGAGGCGGTGATGGTGATGACGATGACGGCGAACATGCGTCGAATCGCGCGCGTGTCTTTGGGCGTGAGGCAAAAACGTTTGAGGAGTGCGGTTTACCACCGTCGATGGTGAAGCACTTGACGGAAAATGTTGGGTTTGGCGCGCCGACGACGGTGCAGGCGCGAACGATACCGCGACTGCTCGCCGGTCGAGACGTCTTGGTTCGCGCCGAAACGGGTTCAGGGAAAACGTTGAGTTACATAGCACCATTATTTAGCGAGATTGGTGGAATTACACCGCGCGTGACGCGCGAAGGTGGCACGCGAGGGTTGATTTTAGTGCCCACACGCGAGTTGGCGACGCAAGTCGAGGACACGGCGCGCGCGGTTGGGCGACCGTATCATTGGGTGGTGACGAGCTCAATCATGGGTGGTGAGAATCGCGCGAAAGAGAAAGCACGATTGCGCAAGGGCGTGGTGCTTTTGATTGCCACTCCAGGACGTTTACTCGATCATTTGCGCATGACGGAGTCGTTCAATGTCGACAATTTGCGATGGCTCGTCCTGGATGAAGCCGATCGATTACTAGATTTAGGATTTGAGGAGGACTTGAATGCGATTTTAAGCGAAATTAGTCGTCGCACGGAAAATGCCAGCTTATGCACGGCGCTACTGTCGGCGACACTCACGCCAGGGACGGCGAGATTAGCAGAGCGCATGGTGGACCCAGTGACTATTGTCATTGAACCGGAACAGGACGATTTAGAAATCGTCGGCGGTGGCACCGGGAGTGATAGCGATGAAGATGGCGGCGGGCAAGGTACGATGGATATCGACGGGTTGAAGCGCATGGCAAACATCATGGCTGGCGGCAGTAAAATTCGCATGCCTGAAGGCTTGAACCACACGTCGGTGGAAGTTTCAATGAAGGCGCGCTTGCCCGCCCTCGCGGGCCTACTCGCGGGATGGATGCAAGGCTCGATTTCCAAAGCTATCGTGTTCTTCTCGTCGTGTGAATCAGTGGAATATCACTACAAAACCTTGCGCTGGCTCGCGAAAGGAAGCAAAGGGAAGATGGAGGATGACGACGACGCCGCGCAAGGACCGTACGAAATTTTCCGCCTTCACGGTATGCTCGCCCAAGGCGAGCGTACGAGTGTGTTTAGAAAGTTTGCAGAAACGAAAAGTGGGGTTTTACTGTGCACCGACGTCGGTGCGCGCGGTTTAGATTTTGTCGGCGTGGGCGCGACTGTTCAAGTGGACCCACCAAACGACGCGACAACGTACGTGCATCGCGTCGGACGCACGGCGCGTCTCGGCTCCAACGGTGAAGCGGTCTTATTTTTACAGCCAAAGGAACACGAGTTCAAGGATGTCTTAGCCGCCGAAGGGGTGAAGTTCAAGGAAGGATCTGCGGTGGCGATGTTGAACGTGCTCGACGAGGCCAAGAGCGCGTCTGACCGCGACCGATCCATGTTTAAATCCATGCCGCACCTTCATCCAGCGGCGCAGTACATGACGAAAAAGCTCATGTCTAAAGTTGCATCGGACAAACCTTACAATACCTTGGCTAAGGATGCGTTCCGCGCGTACGTGCGCGCGTACGCCACTTTTCCATCAGCGGTGAAGCACATTTTCCACATCAAACGTCTACATCTCGGCCATGTCGCCGCAGCATTCGGCTTAAAAGACCCCCCGCAACTCATCGGGTCCTCAGCCACCAAAGCCGCGCTCAAGGCTCAAAAAGACGCCGCGAGAAAAAAGCTCAAATCCGACGGCAGAAAAAAGAAGGATGCGCGAGACGCCAAAAAAGCGAAAAAGCTCGCCCCGCGCGGCGCCTCCTTCGCCCCCATCGGCATGTAACTCAACGCACGTGTGCACTATTTTCTCATTCTTTGTATTTCTAAAGTCACCGTCCGCGTGGTCGTCACGCATGCGCCATCATCGACGCGAGCCGCGCGCGAGGGGTAAAACGTGTCGACCGACCGCGTCCAGTCAGCACCACACCACCGCAACCGATTCCACCCGCACACCCCGTCGCGCGCGACCGCTCGCGTCGCCGCCATGTACGCCGCACCGTCGCGCACATCACTTTCATTCGCGCACCCCACACCGCGCGCCGCCGCGCGAGGCGACGCGCGGCGCACCGTGCGCGCGAGATTCTCGTCGTCCCGAGGATTGCCGAGGGTCGGTGCCGCGACGCGCGTCGTCGCGCGCTCTCGCGCCGACGCGCGATATGCGCGAACGCACGGCGCGCATAGTCGGCACTTGTCACTCGTGCGCGCGACTGAAGGCGACGGTGAGGATGAATGTGATGCGGAGAACCCGAGCGAGTCGTGCGATTTGGAATTCATGAAGTTGGTGCGCGAGGATGCGGAATCGCCGACGACGGGGTACGCGTTGCAAGCGACGTACTTTGGCGTGGCGATGTCGGTGGCGATTGCGTTGTATATAACATTAGGGTTAGGATCAACCACAGCGTCGTATGATGCGTGGCGATCACTCGTGGGGGCGATGGCGAAGAGTGGGTTTACGGCGGCGTTTGCGTTGATCTTTGTGAGCGAGCTCGGGGACAAAACGTTCTTCATCGCGGCGCTATTAGCGATGCGATTAGGGCGATTTCGAGTGTTGATAGGGGCGACATCAGCGTTGGCAACGATGACGGTGATTTCAGTTGCGATTGGTCGGGCGTTTCAGAAGCTTCCGAGCGGGTTGATGACGACGTTACCCGTGGGGGAATACGCCGCCTGCGCGCTCTTGTTGTTTTTTGGGATCAAGACTTTGAAGGAGAGTTTAGAGATTCCAAAGACTGGATCGACTCCGGAAGAACACGGCGAACTCGCGGAGGCGACTGAGGTGGTGTGTAAGTCCACCGCACAACGAGGACCGCTCCTCACGGCGTTGGTGGAAACGTTTACTTTGATTTTCATCGCCGAGTGGGGCGACCGAAGCATGTTAGCCACGGTGGCGTTGGGCGCGGCACAAAATCCCATCGGTGTCGCCTGCGGGGCGACGTTTGGGCACTTCTTAGCCACTCTCATTGCTGTCGTCGGTGGGTCTTTACTTTCGAAGAGAATTAGCGAAAGAACCGTCGGTATCATTGGAGGCGTGTTGTTCTTGATTTTCGCCGTCGCGACCGCTTTAGGTGTCTTTTAGTTGAATGACGCGGGAGAACGTCTCGACATCGAGAACTACCTCGACGACGATGGTTTCTTTGAGGTTAAATTTTTATAATAAAATCTTTCTTGGTATTACGTATTACACATTCCATCAATCCATCGGCGGCAACGTCTTATTCAACACGGCGATGAGTAAGACGCCCACGAGCGCGCCCGCCAAGTGCGCCACGTGGTTCACGCCAGTCGAACCGACACCACCTACATTTGCAATCATCCTTGCTTCGCTATAAAACCGTTCGAGCACGAACTGGCCCAGGATGATGACTTCTAAAATTCGTTTCCAGTTAAACTTCAACTTGACGAGCACCGACACCGCGAACAAGCCAAACACCGCGCCGGATGCCCCCAAGCTCACCGTGGCGTTGGCACCGATACCTAAAACCCCACCCGCGCTCTTGGGAAGCACTAGCCACGACGCCAAGTTTGCGCCGATTCCAGTCACCAAGTACGACATCCACACCCCAAACGCGCCCTCTTCCTCTTCAATCAACTTGCCAAAAATGTACAGGAAGAAGATGTTTGAACTCAAGTGCTCCCAAGACGCGTGACAAAACGTCGACGTAAAGAACTGCCACCACACCGGATGAACGTGATTCAAATACAACATCTTGACGAATGATAGGTGCGCCCAGTGATCGGCGACAAAAAGCGCGAAATTAATGAATAACAACGCGAAGACGCCGTCGTACGTCTGCGGTTTCGTCGCGCGCGCCAACTTATCAGCCGCATTCAGCGCTGTCTTCGCCGCATTCCCAGCGTACTTGCTCATCAATTTGTCCGCATCAATATTCGGCATGAAATCACCGCCACCCGAGTTTTTCTTCGCCGTGGTCACGACCGCGCCTCCGGGACGACGTCGCGAGACGGCGGTTACTCGCGCGCGGCGTTCGCATCCTTTCCGCGTCGGTGCCACCACCACCGCCACCATCGACGATGACGACGACGACGACGACGACGACGCGCGCACACCACGAACACCACCGCACGTCCCCGTGCGAGTCATCGTCATCGTCATCGTCATCGGCGTCATCATCATCATCAACGTCACACTCGTGACACAAAACTCAACAACGCACGGCGCCTCAAACACCACACCACGCGCGCGCCCTCACGCGTTCGCTCCACGACGCGCGTCGCCTCCGACGCACCGCACGCACGCGCGTCGTCGCCGCCGCCGCGTCGATCAATCGCGCCGAGAACGAACGCACCGAGGACAGTCGGCAACCAATTTCCTTGAGACAAGTTTTCTTGAGCTCAAAAGGTCCATCGACCAATGACGACCAGGGAAGTACCCCCCCCCACGCGCACCCGAACGTCGGCGGCCGCGGTGATCACCGCACTCGGCGACCGGCTCATCTGCGTCACAGCGCGACGCGGACGCGCGCGCGCGAGCACCGTCGCCGCCGTCGTCGAGCACGCGCGGTGTTCTACGCGTCTCACGCGCGTGACGGTGGAACCGAGCGCGGGTGGCGCCGGGAAACGATCGATTCGCGTCGGCGCGTTTGGGTTTTACTTTAATCCGCATCGTCATCATGATGATGATTGGGACGACGTCGGTGATGCGCGCGATGGGGGATTTCGCGAGCACGAGTGGGAGTTCGTCGTCGTCGTCGTCGTCGTCGTCGTCGTCGCGGCGTGCGTCGAGGTGCGCGCCGGCGCGAGCGAGCGGTGCGGGGGCGAGGGGCGGCGGGCGGCGAGCGCGGTCGCCGGCGCCGGCGCCCTCGCGGAGCGGCGCGAGTAAAAGGGTTCCGAGCGAGGCGGTATCGCGGTCGTCAACGCCGAGTGATGCGGATTGGGTGGAGAAGTATGGGAACAGGAGGTTGAATTATCGGTTACAGGCGAGAGCGATGGATGGGGCGACGAGTGGTGGCGCCGCGAGGGGTGTTTTCGTCGACGAGGAGGGCGCGGGCGCGGAGGATGAGGACGAGGATGAGGAATACAAGGTTGGGGTTTTATTGCTCAATTTGGGTGGACCCGAGACGTTGGATGACGTGCAGCCGTTTTTGTACAACTTGTTTGCCGATCCGGATATTATTCGTTTGCCGCAGGCGTTGCAATTTTTGCAAGGGGCGTTGGCGAGTATTTTAAGCGCGTCTCGCGCGCCAAAGAGTCGCGAGGCGTACAAGTCCATTGGTGGTGGTTCGCCGTTGAGAAGAATTACGGATGATCAAGCGAGTGCATTGCAAGGCGCGCTCGATGCGCGCGGGGTGGAAGCGAAAACGTACGTTGGCATGCGATATTGGAAGCCGTTTACCGAGGACGCCATCGCCGACATCAAGCGCGATGGCGTGAACCGCCTCGTCGTGCTTCCGCTCTACCCGCAGTTTTCGATTTCAACCTCGGGATCGAGTCTGCGATTATTAGAACAGTACTTTTCGGAGGATGAACAGCTTGCGCGAGTGAGGCACACGGTGATTCCGTCGTGGTATCAACGTCCCGGGTACGTCAAGGCGATGGCGCAACTCATCTCGCAAACCCTCAACGACAAGTTTGACGACAGCAAGGAGCCAATCATCTTCTTTTCCGCGCACGGCGTGCCAGTGTCTTACGTAGAAGACGCCGGCGATCCGTACAAAGCCGAAATGGAGGAGTGCGTGCAGCTCATCGTTGATGAATTACGTCAGATGGGCGTCTCAAACGAACACGTCTTGGCGTACCAGTCGCGCGTCGGTCCGGTGGAGTGGTTGAAACCGTACACGGACGACACCATTCGCCAGCTCGGTCGTGATGGCACTAAAGCCATGTGTGCGGTGCCTATTTCCTTTGTCAGCGAGCACATTGAAACGCTCGAAGAAATCGACATGGAGTACCGCGAGTTGGCTGAAGAGAATGGCATTGAAAAGTGGGGGCGCGTGCCAGCGCTCGACACGGATCCTTTATTTATCGACGACCTCGCTGAGGCGGTGATCGAAGCATTGCCGTACACCACGCGCATGAACTCACGAATCGGGGAAGTCACGCGTGCTTCGATCACGGGCGTACCCACGGCGGCGGTGGGCGATTTACTCGCGTCATACGACAGAGATAAGCTCGCCATTCCCGTGCCAGACAGTAGCTGGAACAAGAAAGCCGACGGACGAGGCGCCAATCGCGCGGGCGAATTTAGTAGCAGCGATCCCGCCCAAACGACAACGAATGATCTCGTGAACTTTGCGGTGGTATTTTTCGCCGTCTTCTTCTTCCTGCAAGTTCGAGCGGGCGCCAACGGTTTGTTTGGCGCTACTGGGATTTTTCAACACTGGTGAGTAGGTTGTCTAAAAGTTGCTCGCAGACGATGATGATTATGACGATTACGAGGTCATCATTAACAACAAAAACAATCACGACGCGCACGCTTCTAATTATTATACTTTGCATAGCTTTACAAAATTTGGATTGTTAATTTAACCTTTTCTTGAAAAATTGTTTACGCCGCGACGAGTGTAAACGCCGCAATCAACGCACTCGACACGCCAAATCGAACGGTGTTCGTCGGAGAAAGGCCGAAATCAAAGGGAGATGGGGTGCTCCCGCCGCCTGATGAGCTCGGTGCCTGGCATGTGGCGGCGCTGAGTACGCCAGAGACACACATGGTCGGTCCGCCTTGTAATTCGTAGTCGCCGTTACAAACCGGCACGCAAGACTCGCCGTTGTTGAGCTGCGTTGTACAAGTGCCCAACGCGCCGTCCGTGGGTGCTGCGATGCCGGTGCATGGAGGTACAGACACCGTCACGCCACTCACGCCCGCGGTCGTCGCAGCTGTGGTGACAGAGGTGGTGAACGACGACGACATGACAGTCGATTGTACAGTCGACATCGCACTCGACGGCACGGTGTACGTGACTGCGAACGCCAACGTAGTCGTGGGCGTCGCAGGCGTTCCTGTTGCACCACCTACGGTGATAGCCGCAGCTGCCGCGGTATTTACCGAATTGGCGGTGGCTCGATCCGTGGTTGAGACGTCGTATGTAACGACGTTGCTTAACAGACGCCGACGCGCCGCCGTTTGTGAAAAGTTGATTATGTCAGACACACTGACACTCAACGAGCTCGCGGCGGCAGTTTTGAATGCGTTTTCATCCACTGCGGCGGCAAATGTCTGCTTTGCCGAAATTTTGTACGTGATGGCGACTTCGCTGGCAGTTGCGTCAAACCCATCGCTACCTTTGATGCCCGACGTGAGTGAGTCGATAAGTATGTGCTCGAGCGTCGTGTCAATGGCTCCCGTGATGCCTGCGAAATCGATTTTCACATCAATTGAGACTTGCTTGGTGCACACACCATCGACGAGCGAATATTCTTCGTCGCAGTCACACTGGCTGTTTCCGACATTGATGTCGTCGCCGGCGTCGTTTTGTGAGTTTGCTCCGCAAGCGACGCACGCGCTATCGCTCACGCGATAGTCTGCACTACACGTTGACCCTCCACTGGCTGACGTACACGTGGCATACCCAGTTGCGCAGTCTTCGCACGTGTACGAATCCGTTGAGAGATATTTACCACTTTCGCAACTAATTGTCACGCAGTTACCATGGGCGTCGGGATACTCGTTTCTTTCGCACCCACCGCAAGAGTCGTTCGAATCGTAATACTCACCCGTCGTGCACAAACACCGACCAAGGGTCCAAGTGCTGCCGTACGGACACGTGCACGATGTTTCGCCATCGACAAGCCAACTGTCGTCGCCGGCAGGACGCGTCGATCCGCTCGGACACGCCGCGCACCAAAATTGTGCCCAGACAAACTCGTCCTCGCCGCAATACCGCGTCGCTTCAACGGCGTAACATCGATCGTCATCTTCATCAGCGCTGTACAAAGAGGACATGTCTTGTAGACGATCGGCACCGTCATTTGTCACCTCAGGATTGCGCAAGAAGAACGTTTCTTGGTTACTTTTTGCCGCCGCGACATTTGAATTGGGATAATATGTCGAGCTAGGCTCAGTCATATTCGCCGCCCTGTTTTGAATGTTGCCCAACGCAATCGTGGCTATGGTTTTTGATCCTGGAGCACCGTAACCGCACGTCCATTTGCCCGCAGACGTAGTATCGTCCCAAGATTGATACGGATAGTTAAAGCCGCCGACGCACACCAACAGCGGGACAGTTTCTGACGCCGTCATGACTGCTTTATCGCTGTCATTGATTTGCGCGGCTTGGATTCGGATTTCATACGCGCCATCGGGGGTGTCGCGCGGTACGGCGACGGTGAAGCATATGTCATCGATGATACCTTGCGCACCTATGATATTCGTGCACGCGCCTGCGTCCACGCGCCATCCCGCTGGGAGGTTCAACGCGCGGACGGTGAGACGCGACTGCGCGCACACTCCGTAATCCAAATTTTGTACGCTCATTTTGTACGTTATGGCGAGCTTGTAACAAGACTCTTGCACACCCGTTTCTCTCTGTTCTCCCGAAGGGGCATATGGAATGTATTGATTGTAGTACGCCGTACTGATTGCTTGGTTGGAGCTATCTGAATAATAGGCTGCGTAAGGCCATCCGTCCAAATCAAGATGATTCTTGGGATGATACTTTTCAAGCTCATCGTCATCGATGTACGCGACGTCCATTTGATAGCCGTTTCATTGACTCGGATACGCCGCAGCTCCACGCTTTACACACGCCGCGGGCTGCGTGAACGTGACGGTGACTGTGATTGTGTCAGTGCCCCCGTCGTAGGGATCGACGGTGAGCTTCAATCCCGAGACGGGGTCTTCCCAAACGCCACCGTTTTCAGTCGAGCGCAAAGCAGTTTGTTCCCAATCATCGTATTTTGCACCAGCTTCTGTACCACCGCTTGAATCGTATGGGTAAAAATCAATTAATTTTCTGCCTTCGTGAAAGCCCAGTACGCCCAGAGAATTAAATCCGCCGTGCTCGCCATTGACGATTAAATCATCAAATTTGTTTCCTCTACGCGACTCGAGCCAAATCGTACCAAGTGAGCTCATTGTGGTATCAGAAAATTGAATGACGCACGCGCGAGTAGTCGAGGAATCCGTCGAATCGACATCCAACGGGCTCAATACGCACGTTTTGCTCACATCGGGCGCGTCGTCTGTGACTTGCCCGTTCGTCTTTGTAATGACTTTCACATTCGTGTCGACAACCAGTGCATGTCCCATCGTGAATACGACTGCACGCCTTGACCCATCTTTTTCCCATAGGAATCCGAAGACGATCCCAAAACGTCGAATACTCCACCGTAGTCTTCAAACGGGCATTTTCGCCACGTGATTGACGCGTCGTCGTAATCCGACTGCGTACACTTGTACCCACCGGCGTGATACTTCAACCCGATCGCGTGTAGCATTTCATGAATCCCAGTCGAATCACACGCCGCCGTAGTGGAATCCGGATCCGTACATGCCAGGAGATTGGAATATTTTTGTTGGCACGAGATGCCAGTCGTCGCCGACTCGCACGACCCCACGCACGAATCCGTCAAGTACAACACCTGTCGCATATTCTTTTTTGAGTTGAAACTGTTATACGTAGCCTCATAATCTTTAACGCCCGTGACAGCATGCTTTATATCTCCGTCCCATGGACTCGGCGTCATAGCGCCCAGCGTCTTACACGTCCCGTCCTCAAGCTCAGAGTTGGGCGACTGATACAAATACAAATCCACACTCGGCGTCATCGTGCCGTACGACGCCCAGGTAAAATACGCCTCGATCTGCGTCTTCAGTATCGTCGTCAACGTTGCCGCGTCGCCATCACCCATCATAACGTCCGCGGAGACGACTACGAGCGTCAAAAACGAGTGCGCACCCGTGACCGCGGCCCGGCGACCACTCAACGCGCTCCCGTCGCCTTCGCTCACGCCGTGCGCGGGATCGGCGTCTGCGCGCGCGCCGAGCGTGGCCGCGCACGCCATCACCACGAGCGCGATCACGCATCGAAAACCGCCGCGACGCATCGAAAACCGCCGCACGCGCGCGCCAACGAATGGGGCGGGGGCGTTGCGACCGACCCGACGTTTGGGCGACCGACAGCGTCGTTTTGTACGATAAAATAGCCTACACCGCGCATTTGTGTTGGATACTATGCTTTTAGCTCGTTCGATCGCACTTTAGTTGAGATCGGCGGGACGCGAAACGCGACGAGATTACTTTCCGTGTGAAATAGTGTCGTCGGTGATTACAAAATCGTGGAAAATGCGCTGTCACTTTCCTACATTAAAGTCAAAAAATCTCAATGATAGCCTTGATCAGTCTCTAGTACGTATTCGTATAATACATACTCAATAGCCTATCTTAACAATTTGGGATGTTCACTATATGTTTACGTGGATGTGCACCGAGATAAATAATCAAGAATAGTTATAGATTATTTGGAACCAGGTTACGGGATTACGTTGTGTTGGCGCGCGCGGCATCGGTCGCGAGTGCGCGTCGCGCGCGCGATGATGGTGATGACGATCGTGCGCGGGGCGTTGGCGAACCCGCGGTTGTCGCCGCTGATGGGGTCCGTCGCGGCGTGGCGCGTTTGCCCCGTCGTGGGCGCGCGCAAGGCGGTCGTGCGCGGTGGTGGTTGTGGCGGTGGCCTGACGCGGCGGTTCGGGCGCGGTGCGTCGGCGCGCGCGTTGACGTGGACGCGCGGAGGCGAGCGCATGAGGGGTGGGAGGTTTGCGTTCGTTCGAGCGTCATCGTTGTCGTCGTCGGTTTCGTCGCGTGATGAGGGTGAGGACGATGATGATGAAGGGTACGACGACGAGGACGAGGAGGTGGGCGAGAGCTTTTACGTCGGCGACGTCGAATGCGTGTGCGATGTCATGGTGATGGATGAAGAGGATGATGACGATGATGTTAATAGTGCGTCACCTTCTCGTGGTAGCGGAGGTGTTGACGTGAGTGTGCTACGACGGGAGGTTGAAGAGGATGCGCGGGCGATGATTCGGTTGCTCCTTTCGGCGTCGTCGACGCCCGGGATGAAGCGTATGCGCGCGGCGTTGCCGAGATCGATGTCGCATCTCGAGCTGAGCGTGGCGTTGTGTTCGGATGAGTATATTCGAAGCTTGAATGCGGGATTTCGATCGAAGGATAGCGCCACGGATGTGTTGAGCTTTCCCGCCGAGAGCTTTGGGCCCATGGCGGTGCTGGGCGACGTCGTCGTGAGCGTCGATACGGCGTCGAGGCAAGCCGAGGAAGTGGGACATTCGTTGCGTGATGAGTGCCGAGTGTTACTCGTGCATGGAACACTGCATTTATTAGGGCTAGACCACGAGCTGAGTGAGGTGGATGCGGAGGTTATGGCGGCGGCGGAGCAAGAGGTTTTGAGCGCGCTCGGTTGGAAAGTCACTGGTTTGACCCGTCGAGCGTCCGGTGACGCTGATGGCGTCGACGTATCGATCCAACGTAGAGTATTAGTAGTGGACTTAGATGGCACGTTATTAAATGGTAAGAGCGTCATTACGCCGCGAACGGCGGACGCGCTTCGTCGGGCGTTGGCGTCTGGCGTCGAAGTCGTCGTGGCCACGGGTAAAGCGCGCCCAGCGGCTATTCGCGCTGCCGCTACCGCTGGGCTGTCGGGTTCTGGAGGAATCGTAGGAAACGAGACCCCAGGGGTGTTTTTGCAAGGCTTAGAAGTGTACGGTCGCGGTGGTGCACTCGTGTACGAAGCTTCAATGTCGCAAGACGTGACGAGGGACGCATTCGTCATGATGCAAGACGTCGTGCACAAAGGATTAGCCCTCACTGCGTTCTGCGGTGACACATGCGCGACGCTCGCGTCGAGTCCGTTGCTTGACGAATTGCATCACACCTTTCACGAGCCCGTGAGCGAGGTCGTGCCATCTGTAGATGATTTACTCGCCACCAGAGGCGTGCGCAAGTTGTTGCTCATGGGACCAAGCAAGGCGAGCATCGATGGCGTGCGTTCTATTTGGGAAGCCGCATTCAAAGGACGCGCTGAAGTCACGCAAGCCGTGCCGACTATGTTAGAAATATTACCACTCGGGAACGACAAGTCTAGAGGGGTGATGAAACTTTTGCATTCCATGAATGTGAACCCGCAGATGGATGTGTGCGCGGTGGGCGACGGCGAAAACGACGCAGAAATGCTTCGCGTCGTTGGTTGTGGCGTCGCCATGTCGAACGCATCCGAAAAAACTAAAGCACTAGCGGATCACGTGCTGGAGGCTTCGAACGACGAAGACGGTGTCGCAGAGGCGATTGACAGGTTTGTGCTTTAAAAGAATCCAGCAGAGATGTCGTTTGTAACAACAATGGGAGTGACTTTTTGTTTGACCAATGGCGCTCGATATTGCGACGCGCGATATCGAGAAAAAGGAAAATGCCACGCGTTCGAAGAAGTATTGCATGTTGGTTTGTGCTCGTGGTGGCACCATGCGTTTCGTTTGTCATTGGCGCACCACTGGCGCGTAAACCGTACGTGGTATCGTCACAGGATTTCAACGTCGCGCTTGAGCTTTGCGAACGTGTGCGATCCAGTCGACGCACGAAATGGTCTGCGTGTTTATTTGGTTTGCGCATTCATTGCAGACGACGTTGGGGAAAATTTAATCATGCATTTAGCGCTCATCTCACGTCACGCGATGTTGAAAGGCTCGAAGCCTGCGCTGGGGATATACTCGACATTGAAGATGATGTTGAAGTGTCCTCGTTTGGATTACAAAGCGAATGGGCGCTCGATCGGATGAATCAACGCTTGCTGCCTCTTGATGGTAGCGTGCTCGCACGAGACATCGACACCAACACCGTCGTGAATGTGTACGTGCTCGACACTGGCATTCGTCACACGCATGTTGAATTCGACAACCAACGCATCCGAATGGCCAAGGATGTCGTCGACGGCGACGGCGACCCAACGGATTGCGACGGTCACGGGACGCATGTTTCTAGTACGATCACAAGCGTTGCTTACCGAGGAAACACTATTCTTCACGCCGTGCGTGTGCTTGATTGCCATGGCAATGGTGAATTGTCGGGGCTGATTCAAGGACTAGATTACGTCAGCCGGGAAATTAGCGTGAGTAGAGCGCAAAGAAAGCCGGCAGTCGTGGCACTCGCGCTCGGTGTACGTCGCGGCGTCTGGTCTAAATCACTCGAACGCGCAGTTCTAGAATTGATTGATGACGACGTGCTCGTCATTACCGCGGCGGGGAATCAAAAGCAGGACGCGTGCCTCATATCTCCAGCGAATGTAGACGCCACATTAACCGTTGGCGCCAGCGGCGTTGACGACGAAATATACGCGTATTCGAACACAGGTGCGTGCGTTGATTTATTTGCTCCTGGGGTATCTATTCTAGGAGCGTGCGGAGGCGAAACATCGTGTTCAACGCCGAGCGATACGGCATACGCGTATCAGAGCGGAACATCGATGGCTGTCGCTCAAGTTGTAGGCGTTGCGAGTCGAATTTTAACGCTTTCGCCAAACATGACGGCGGTAAATTTGAAACGTCACTTACTCGCGACTGCGACGCAAGGCGTTATTAAAGGAGAAATGTTGCCAGGAACGCCGAATAAACTAATTTACATTCGCTGATGCCATTCTACATGGAGTCGGCGACGAGACGCGCGGCGTCAATCGGGATTGCGAAATTCACACCATTTACTTTAGTAGTTCCGTATGACGTAACGAGTAAACCAATCACGCGCCCACCTGAATCGCACAGCGCTCCTCCGCTCGTACTCTCGCTCACGACAGCGTCTGTTTGAATTAATCCAGCCAAATTCCCGCCTCGTTTGCTCGGCACGCGTCTACCTAATCCAGAAATCACTCCACCATGCAGCGTCGGCGTCATATCTTGCGCGCAACCGAGCGCGAAAACACCTTGTCCGACGACTAATCCCTTGCTAGTGCCAAAACCTGCAGCTTTAGGAGGGATAAAATCTTTTGGAAAATCTTCAGCATCGACGCGAATAAAACCGACGTCCCGTCCGCTGTCAACGTAATATTCACTCTTCCCCGTCAACGGCACACTCACGCCATTCTTAGAGCCGTCGTTAAAATACAAGCACAGCGTGCCGGCGCTACTTTTACCACTTCCAGTACTGGAAGCTATACAATGAGCGTTTGTCGCGATGTAGCACGCATCCGCCGACGTCGACCACGCGACGCCGCTCCCACGGGACACAACTTCCCCGGATGGTTTCACCTCTGCGATCGCCACGATCGCCGTGGACACTTGTGCGAACACACGTTGGGCGCTTTCGGCGTCGACAAGTGCAGCGATCGCAGGTGCTGTTGCCGTCGTCGTCGTCGCGAGCAACGTGGAGAGCAGCAACGCTTTGCGTCGTGTTGTCGACGACGACGAATCATCACGCGCATGCGCACGCGTCATCGGATCGCGACGTCTGTCGTAACATTGACGCGCGCGTGCGTTTGCGAAAAGTGCGTGCGGCGTCGTCAATGATGCCATGCACGTCGAGTTTTGACGCACGCCGAAACTGCGCGGTTGTTGAGTTTCAGTTGTTTTACGAGTTACAAAAACTACTTTTCATTCTTTGGCGACGAAAAGCTTTCTACACGTGCCATTTCAACGTCGTCATCATCGTCATCAGCACGTTCGGTGGCGAATTCAAACGATCCTGAGGATTCGCTGTCGACATCAGCGTAGCGCGCGTTGGGCGCGGCGGAGCCGAATGACCGCCGCGTTTGCACAACTTGTTCTGGCGTAAGCTTTCCAGCTGCCATAAGCGCCATACGCGCAGCAGCGAACGATGCAGATTGCGCCATGTTATCAGCGTCAGATTCAGGAGTGTTGACGCGCACGACAGGTCGATTTTCTATGATGCCATCGTCGATTGTGTCTTCAGGCAAGCCGTAGCGCATGGACGCTGCGCGCTTGAGCGATGAATATTTTTGTTCCGGTGTGACAGGTTCCGAAAGCGATTCCGCGCGCCTTTCAGGGGTTGGCGAGTCCGTGACATCGCTTTCTGTGTCGTACACTTGGCGAGGGGTGATTTGTCGATTGTCATCATCTTCAGCAGTCGTGTCCTTGGTCATCGGCGGCTTCGGCGTCATCGGCGTCAAGGGCGAATCTGGAGCGTTGTACCGAACCTTCCCAGCTGCTGCTGCGGCGTGCACGAGGTTCCCAGTCGTGATTTTTTGTTCTTTTCTTGGACTCGCCAACCAGTTTTCGATGGTCTTTTGTTCTAAGGGTGTCACGAGTGGTGGTAGACACGAGCAATACTTTGGAAAGCGTCTCCGCCAGCAGCAATCCATCGTGTCCTCGGCGCTTTCGACCTCATCAATACGAGTCAATAAAAATGCTGAAAACGCCCAACGCACACTCAGCGATACAGGCACTATAAGCAGGAGCGAAAATCCTTGATACAATCCATACATGTATGCATACGCCAAAAACGTGTTAAAGGCGTTGCCGCAACCATCACTGGGATTGGCCAAATGCGCCCACAACGCACTTACAAGCACGCTCGTAAATGCGAACAAAGTGCAAGTCCGCACCATTCTATGCTGCTGATAATTAAACGCTTGCGATGCTTTCCTAGCCATCCGAAAGAGTTGCTCTTCATCTTCTAAATTGTCGATTTCGCCCTTTTCGGCGCACTCAAAACCAACGCGCTCCGCCTCTTGAAAGCTCGCGTGCGTCACCCCAACCGTAAGTAGCCGCAAACCGATGCCTAACACTATATCATACGTCAGCAACATTACAAATACCCATACTTGTCGCGTCCAAAAGTCTCCAGTGACTCTGGTCGTCGTTAAATCCGTCAGTACCATTGAAACCGCCATGGTACACGTCAACTCTGTAACCAAGTGTACAAACCTCCCACGCTGCGTAATAAATCCGGCATCACCGGCAAATATGTTGAGCACATCATGCTTCTCCTTAATATAATCCCACCACGGTGTGAGCTTGCCGGTGCGCCAATCGAAGACGCCGTACCCGACCAATCGCGCGGTGACGCACCACGGGATGCTTGCGATGGGCTTTCGTCTCGGAAAAACCCTCCGAGGAGGCGGCCATTTCACCACAGCGTACACGATCAACGCCACGGCAAATAACAAGTTCACAAACCACGCTATAATGCGCTTGGCGTCGCTGTTTGTGTGTGAAGTACCGCTCGAGACGTGTTCGACATCGTCAAAGCAGTGACTAAGCAACCGACGGGACGCCGCGGCTCCAAACGACGACTCTTCGGCATCGTTCAAAGTGTTGCCCACAAACGCGAGATACATAGGCGTTTCGAAAACGCGTTCCTCGTCACTAGTCTACTAAACCTGCGCGCGATCGTCACGCAGTGACGCGCAGTGACGCGTCACACGTGTGACGGGACGCGTTGACGTTTTCCAACCGAAATCATCGACGACGAACGAGCAGCCTCGTCATGAGCTTCGAGCCTGGTTTCTCAATCACGTGGTGACATACGAAGGCCAGGATGACCAAAAAGAACAGGAAAACAATAACAACGACGTTTGGTAACTGTGTGTCGGAGGAAAAGTTATGGAAACAGTCCGCCCAGACTCGAACATTTGGCGCCGTGCGGTCGCATTCAGGAAAGACGCGCATCGTGTCGTATTCGAAAGCCGCCCATGAAGTAAACAGAGGAAATTGCAAAAGATACATGGCGAATGACCAAGTCCCAATGGCTTGTAGTACGGGATGACGTAGTGCATGAACGGTATAGGAGTTGCGGGCGATGGTGACGCCGTAGAGCCAAAACGCGACGGGCGCAGTGAGGAAAAACTCATTGAAGATTCTGATGTTTTTCGAATCACTCACAACTCTCGAGCAGACGATGCATGTGACGAGCCAGCATGACATAATACATGAGCCATAGTCTGTGTACTTGGTCCAGAATCGTTCGACGTCAGGCTTGACGCCATGCCGGGCCAATCGGAGACGCATAGAGCCGAGTAACATGCCCATAAAAAACAACGGAATGCGCACTGGAAACCACGCGCGCCCGCAAAAGTACGCACGCATACCATCTAAATCATTATCTAAAGCCGTGACTACGGCGTGCGCGCGACCTTCAAAGTCGTCGTCACGCCAAATGTTACGAAACGTAGACGAATTGAGAGCACCGATGAGCGACAGCGGCGCCGCGTACGATGCATGGTACGCAAACCAAATATATTTGCGATACGACTTTTGGACGGTTTGGAACTTTTCTTCATCGGATTGCGACTCGGTGTCCGTCGGAGACGCAATGGTGGCATTTTCTTCGAATTTCACAGTCAACGTGTTGAGCTTTCGCGCCAGCCATGGAAACGTGAAGTAATACCCAAGCTGACAACTCAGCGACCAGCACACGCTGTTCCAGTAACACAACGAGAATATCCACGAGTGCATTAAAAATGGTGTCAATGCAATACCCATGATTAAGTTTACCTCGCCGCTCTTGTTTTGCCAGAAGTTGTAATCGTTTGCAATGGTTCTATAATTAATCGCAATGAATGGCGCGTACCAGGCGAGCGCAAACCAATGCAAAGGAAGCATTCGCGCGTATCTACGTTTAATGAAGTCCCAGTATCTGAAACTCGAAGATCCCACTTTCTCATGATACCCAACTTGCATCACAAAGCCGGTGATCAAGAAGAATGTCGACACAGCGATGCCGCCCTGAAAATCCAGGTATGGGCGCGAGTTGTTTCCAAAGAACAGCAACCAGTGCCCGCACGCGATTTGTAATGCTGTGATCGCTCTTAACCCGGTGATAGCACTTGTGTCTATTTCTTTCGCGACCACAATTTGATTTGACTGCGTCACTGGGTCATCTCTTAAGGACGCCGGCGCGTTGCTCGGTTGACTATTCGTATCTTCGTCGCGGAGACTCGCATCCTCGCTTTTCTCTTTATGCACGGTTTCACTCGAGCTGCTCCCCGTGTCTGCTGTGCGATCATTTCCAAGTCTAAATATCTTTGTTATCAAGTTGAAATTCATCGCGTGAACCTTCGCCCGCGTGCGTCTCTGACTGTTCGAGGAAGAGGGTATGCCCGAAATAGCTCGTTGTTGTTAACTACGAATCTTCTTCTGCGTACTTCAAAGACATCTTCATCATCATCGTCGTCTGCAGAGTCATAGTCTAAGAAGCTCATGGTACGAGTATGACCGAGTTCTTCATCCGCACTTTCCGCACTAGTCACTGTCTGGTTTACTCCGCACCATCGCGCACGTAAATAGAGTACGACGCCGCACACAAGCGCGAGCGCCGCCAGTGCCATCGATCCCGCAACGCCCGGAGAGAGACCAAACCATTTTCGAGATGCCGCGTCCGGGTCGCCAGTAAATGATGTATTTGTCGTCTGCGATGGAGAGTATGTATCTTTTGGTGGTGGAGGTGGTACAAAGGACGTCGAACGTGCGCATGTTCCTGTCGTAAGTAGTCTTCGTCTGAATGGCATTGGACTCGGCGGCGGCGGCGGCATTGGACTCGGCGGAGGCGGTGCCGGGCTTGGTGGAGGCGGTGCCGGGCTTGGTGGAGGCGGTGCCGGACTCGGCGGCGCCGGGCGGGGCGGTTGAGGCGGGCTAGGTTGAGGCGGCATTGGACTCGGCGGCGGTGGCATTGGACTCGGTTGAGGCGGTGCCGGGCTTGGCGGAGGCGGTGCCGGGCTGGGTGGCGGCGGTGCCGGGCTCGGCGTTGGAGGCCTTGGGCTCGGCGGCGGCGGCATTGGGCCTGGCGGAGGCGGTGCCGGGCTTGGCGGCGGCGGTGCCGGGCGGGGCGGTTGAGCTGGCATTGGACTCGGCGGAGGCGGTGCTGCGCTGGGTCGAGGCGGTGCCCGGCTGGGTGAAGGTGGTGCCGGGCTTGGTGGAGGCGGTGCCGGGCGGGGCGGTTGAGCTGGCATTGGGCTCGATGGCGGTGCCGGGCTTGGTGGAGGCGGTGCCGGACTCGGCGGCGGCGGCACTGGTTTTGGCAGTGACAGAATTGGCGGTGGTGGTGATGGCGGTGGCGGAGGTACCGACGGCCTACTCTCCACCTCTGCGCTATCATCCATAATGCACAGGCTGCTTTCGCACTGAAAATCCGCATAGCACGCAGCGCCCTCGGGTAATCCACTCCCCACGCACTGACGCGTGAGACCAAACGCTGCGATCATCGTCAACCATCTTGTCGCCTCTAATCTACGTGTACGCGCTCGTTTCCTTCTCGTTTTTGGCCTTTCAAATGCCGTTGATGGTATGATACGCGCTGAATCAATCATTCGCGCTCCCTACGCGATGCGTGAGGAAAGAATAGCGCGACATTGACCGCGGCTGCCATAAATAGTGTGTCGCTGCTTCGTCGCTGTTGTCAACTTTAATCATAGCTTTGTATCGCCACCAGCTACAACGTCGCTCGAGTGCCACGACCGTAACAATCACTAACGGTTGGTGCTGCACAACGACCGACGTCTAAGCCACCTCGAGCGATGTGTGAATCGCACGTGTTCATGAAAATGTGGAGCTGTCCCACTGGTGCACAGCCTACGCTTGTGTGGGACAGCTCCACACTACGTGGCGTGCGCGCCAAAGACATGATAATAACCAGTAAAGCGTTCGAAAAGAACGCAAAAGGATGGATTAAGGTGCGTACGATCAGTCATTCGTCGCGCATCATGCGCGGACGTGCGGCGGTATGGCGAGGAAAATGAAATGCACGTCACTCTCGTCCAACTACCACGACCACTAACGTTTGCTCACGTCACGACGCATGCATGCACGCTCGCACAGGTGGTGCCAGAGAATGCGGATGACATCTGGCACTTGTACAATTTGATCAACATCGATGATGAAGTGGAGTGTACGACGACGCGAAAAGTTAAGCACGAGTCGACGGCGGAGGGTTCGCGCGACTCGAGCGCGAAAACTGTCAAGCTCACGTTAAAAGTGCGCGTTGAGGACGTCGAGTACGACGCAGAAGGAGCATCGATTCGATTGAAAGGGATAAACAAGACAGTATGCGAGGCGGTTAAGTTGAATGCGTATCACACAGTGGAGATTATTGTTGGACGTGGGGTGAAGATTGAAAAGTTGGAATGGGACTCAGTCGACGTGCGTCGATTAGAAGAGGCGGCTGATCCAAGCACGACCGCGGACGTTGGGGTGGTGCTGATAGAAGAGGGTTTAGCAAACGTCGTGTTAGTCGGGGCGACGCGAACGATGGTCAAAGCGAAGATTGAGAGCTCAATTCCTCGCAAACGCGGCATGGCGTTGATGGGCTTTGAAAAGGCGATTAATAAATTCTTTGCAAACGTTGCCGTGGCCGTGGAGCGTCACATAGATTTCGAGAAAGTCAAGTGTTTGGTGATTGCTGGGCCTGGTTTTACAAAGGATACTTTTTATGATTTTCTAAAGCTGGATGCGGTGCAGAGGAATTTGAAGACTTTGCAATCAAACTTTGGACGCGTCATCAAAGCGCACGCGTCTGCAGCCTATGTACACGCGTTGAACGAAGTGTTAGAAAATCCCACAGTGAGAGGAGTCATTGCAGATACCAAGGCGGCGAGCGAAGTGAAGGCTTTGGATGATTTCTTTGAAATGCTCGCGAACGATCCCGCGCGCGCTTTTTACGGCCCGGCACACGTCATGGCGGCGCATGAATTCAACGCTATCGATCAACTCTTACTCACAGATGCCGTATTTCGTACACGCAACGTGGCACATCGAAAAATGTGGGTACGCGCGACTGAAGAAGTCGTCGCTAGTGGTGGCCGCGTGCATTTATTTTCCTCGGCGCACGCGAGCGGCGGGCAGTTGGAACAACTCACCGGCGCCGCGGCGATTTTGCGTTTTCCACTCCCTGATCTCGCCGACGCGGAATTGAAACCACTGTAGCGCTATAGAATAATTCATTAACGAATGTTTCACTTTGTGTATTTCAACGGTTTATATTCTAAATCAAATCAATCATGCTAAGTTGTCGCTCTCTTTATACGACGAAGAATTCTACGCGCGCTGCTCTCGCCTAGAACAGTAAATCTGCATCATGTTCGAGTTCAATCAAATTTCCGCCTGCACCTCGGCCACCTTCGCCCAGGATGACGCCGTCAAACATGGTTTTCATTTCTTCATCCACGAGCGCCTCCGCCTGCGTCTCCTGCGCCGCCGCCAACTCTCGTTCTTCCAAATCCTTCTTCTTTTTCGCCTGCACTTTCTTCAACCTAAAAAATTCCTCGCGCTCGAGCTCATCTAGCTCACTTAAGATGTACTTGACGGTGTTCTGCAGCCGCGGCGTCACATAGTTTTCCAAAGCGTTGACTCGCCTATTCGTCGTGCGTATAGCCTCATCCAACGTCACAAACGCCGTTTGCAATGACGCAAGCTCGGTTAACAGCTCAATTGCTTTTGCATACGACTTTTTCGCCTCTTGAACTCGCGTACCACCCTTACCGAGACCGGTGAGATCCATCCGTCGAGTGTCCTCACCCGTCGCTCGCGTGCTAAACTTTGGAATCTTCACCCCAGCCACGTTATCCTCGCTCGCCCGCACACGCACCGCGGCGACATCAACGCCATCGAGAATAGCATACTTAATACCATCCCCGCCAGCGTGTTTCGCGCGCGTCCACGCGAAATGCGCGTCGCGCATCGCATCGCCGAGCGCGAGCTTGGCTTTCGCAATCGACTTTAAAATCATTCGGTGTCTCAACGTGAGCGCATCCGCCTTCTTCTTCAGTAACTTGTGCCCGCGTATAGCGCCGGCGAGACGCGTTTTAATCACCGCCAGCGTCGTCACCGTCGGGGTGACGTTCAGGCGGTTCGTCGTCGACATGACTGCTCGTTGCGTCGATCTCTGCCGCGTCCGACGTCACAGCGCCGCGTGCTCGTCGATGCGCGCGCTCGCGCTCCACACGCGCGCGCCGTGCGCGGTGCGCGCGAGGCCGCGTCAACGCAATTACACGCGCGCGCACATCTCGCGCGTTCGATGCGCCGCGCCCGAAAACACCGGCGGCGGCACGAAACAAGATGATGTCGATGACGATGTCTTTCGTGCGCTCGATGCCGTGCTCGGGTCTTCGGCGGCGACGGTGACGTCGGACGACGACGTGGACGTCCCAACACCACTCGTGATGGCGGCAAACGTCGAGCCGAAGCCGTCGCAGTATGCGAAGGATCGCCCGGATCCGCTGGATGGGTTTGAAGTCGCGGATGATTGGTTTGGTTTGGGACCCAAGTGGGACGTGCCTCACGGCGCGCTCAAGACATTTTTAACCATGATTTCAATCGACGCCACGTTTTACGTGGCTGGATTTTTAGCTCCGATTGCCGTGTACTCAACGTTGCGTGATCCATCGGAGGTACCCACGGAGGCGGAGGCGTTGACGAAGGATTTACAAAATGTCTTTGACGACCCGACGTCGTTTAGCGACATTTTTCTCACGGCGGAGGTGATGCAAATCGTTTTAGGCGCGATAGTTCTTGGGATTTCAATGGCACCGCACGCGCCACTCCCAAAAGGATGGTTCAATGATGCGTTTTCGAGCGACGCACCCGAGCACAACGCCACGGGAAAAAGTACATCGCGCGCGAGGCGGATGGCTATTACGAAGGCACAAGACGAGCGCCGCGAGCGAAGCGCCAACGAAGCCGGCGTGGCGATTCTCGGTACGCTCGTGAGCGTTTCCATCATCACAGCTTTGCTATACCTCACCGGTTTGCGCGGTGGTGAGGAGCAAACCGGTGCCGCATCGGTGGACATTATCGAAAAAGCCTTCGCCGCAGGACCACACGGCGTGGCAAATTTGCTCTTGACAACCGTAATCCTCGCGCCCGTTTTTGAGGAAATTATCTTTCGCGGATACTTGCTCCCGTCATTGACAAAATACATGCCACCATCGTTTGCAATTGCGTTATCGGCGGTGATTTTTGCGTTGATTCATCAACATGGGATTGGTGATACCGTGCAGTTGCTCGCCGTAGGCGTCGCTTGCGGCGTAGTATACTCGCGAACGCGCAACTTGGGCGCGAGCATGCTCGTTCACGCCGCGTTTAACGGAACCGTCATCGCTTTATTTGCGTTATGGACGGCGTAGAAATTACTTTAGCTTTCATTCTTTGCTTCTTTGTTGTTGTTTTAATTAGTGCTACCTGCTTCTAAAAGTTAAAACTCCGCCGCGTCGACGGAGAGCCGCGCGCTCGGCAGCGGATGCGTCAACCGGGCAATCTTCTCCCACGCACCCGTACCGTCAACCAAGCTCCAATCGTTCACACCCGCAACGCATATTTCATTTCGCCACCGCACGATGTCTCCTCCGCACGCGTCGATATCTTTCCTCGCCTGCGAAATGGCGGTTTCGCTTCGAAGCGACGGCACGCCCAGTCGTAGCAGCGTCATTCCGAGTGAAAACGCGTCAAACAAAAATGTCGGCGTCTCCCCCGTCGCGCGCAGTTCAAACGATGATTTTTCGGAGTTCCTACGACCAAACAACCCACCGAGCATGCCGCCACCAGTCTGAACAATCTCAAACTGTTCTGGCGCACCGTAAATCGGGTCGAAGATAGCCTCGCCATCCATACCGCGACCGGTTTCGACATCCGCCGCCGCCCCTAAATCACACAGCACCACCCCACGCGCATCGCTGAGCAGCACATTCGACGGCTTGACGTCTCTATGAATTATATCATTACCGTGAATCGCAGCGATGGATGCCGCGAGCGATTTAGCAATCGCCAAAAAACACTCGGCATCCGTCGACGCCGAACCGAGTGCGTTTGGCATCGCGCGCCTCGCCTCTTGAAAAACATCATTCCCACCCTCGAGCGCGTTCTCAAGCGTCACCAGACCGACATTCTCCCACACTAAATATTGTTGCACACCTGCAGCGCCTAGAAACGGCGCCACACCTGGACATGCGCGCAGCACGCGACACGCGTCCCACTCGTCGTCGTAAAACGAGCCAACGTCGCGCCCCGGGACTTCAAGATATCGCTTCACGACGACATCCACATCCGCGCCGTCATCCGTGCGCAACGTACCGAGAAAACACTGCGAAAACGCGCCTTTCCCCACGCATCCATCGTCGCCGTCGCGCACGGTGAGGTTCGACACCAGGAGCTCAGGCGCGACGTAGCCAACCATATCGGGGTCGAACGACCGCAGCGTTTCGTCTTCTGACGCGGTCGCGCGCATCACCGATGCGCATCTTCGCGCACTCGTCGACGTCGCGTTCGCGCGTGTGGCCAGGGCGCACGGCGCCGTCGCGCTGCGCGGCGCTGTGCGCATGTCGACGTGTGAGGATGCGGCGGATAAACGCGCGCGTATCGACGGCGATAACGGATGACGAGGACGTTACGATTGCGCGATAAATAAATCATATATCATAGGATACTGCTACACGGAATTAAACAATGCGGTCCATTTGTTGATGTCCGAGCCCGGGCCGTCGCCTTCGGTGCTGCCGAGCTCGTACGCGCGGTTTGCCGTGGAGGCGCAGGCGAGCGCCGCGCACGCGGCTTCGGCGACAACCAATCGCGACGTCGCTTCAGGAAGCAACACGTCATCGCCACCACCAATTTGTACATTTCTTCGCGTACCACTCGTGGCCTTTAACAACGTATTCAAGTCGAAAGATGTGTACGGACCGTCGGTCAAGCGTCCCGGGCGTAACAACGTGTACGGCACGCCCGACCGCTCGACGTACTCCTCGCCTTGTCTTTTACACTTCAACACCCCGAACGCATTCAATATAATAAACGGCATGACATTCGTGCGCAAAACCCCCACCGAGCTCACCATGACGAAACGCTTACATCTCGGTGATTTCCGTTTCACGACGTCCACGACGTTGCGCACGCTCTCGAAATCCGTCTCCTTTGGCCCATTCGTCCACGAACCATCCTCATCACGCCATCGTTTCGACGGAAACGCCGTCGTCCCGAGACAACACACCACCGCATCAATATTATCAAACGCTTTACAACCCTCGAGCGCGCGCGCATCGCGGCAATCGACGCCGCTCACGCGTTCCACTGCGCCCGCGAGCCCGCGCCCATCCAACGCGCGCGCCTCTCCAGCCGCGCGCTCACGCCGCGTCGTCGCCACCACATCGTACCCTTCGCTCGCCAAACGCGCACACACCAACTGTCCAACCCCTCCCGAGGCCCCAATCACCAACACCCGGTCGCCCGCGCCCAACGTCGTCGTCAACCCATCATCATCAG
>JACLAB010009058.1_pt1 | contig 37144 bp, 22 predicted proteins | sample 8027921 | NCBI WGS metagenome assembly JACLAB01 (sample SAMN15725117, study PRJNA655200) | protist metagenome | isolation source: fluorescence activated cell sorting (FACS) single amplified genomes of... | place: USA: West Boothbay Harbor, Gulf of Maine | collected 2000-07-19 | reverse complement strand
TCGTACTTGATAGATTTACAAAAAGATGATCCATCATCTGCTTCGGTTTCCGAGAGAGTATATTTCGTGCACTCGTATCGAGCGTTGCCGAACGAAAACAACAAGGATTGGGTTTTATCGACGTGCGATTACGGGAGCGAACCGTTCATTTCAGCCGTGCAGAAAGGAAACGTCATGGCGACGCAGTTCCACCCGGAAAAGTCTGGCTTCACTGGTTTAAAGATTTTCGACCAGTTTCTTTCCGGCGGTAAGAGCGAAATGGAAACGTCCTCGGCGTTGCCGTCCTCGGCGAGCTCGGATGCCGTGCGGAAAGGGTTGGCTAAGCGCGTCATCGCGTGCTTGGACGTGCGCAGCAACGACGCCGGCGATTTGGTCGTCACCAAAGGCGACTCGTACGACGTGAGAGAAAAAAGCGAAGGAGAGAGCGGCGACGTTCGTAACTTGGGTAAACCCGTCGAACTCGCGAAGAAATACTTCGACATGGGCGCCGATGAGGTGAGTTTTCTGAACATTACCGGGTACCGCGACACGCCGTTGAAGGACGCGCCGATGATTGACGTTTTGAAACTCTCCAGCGAAACCGTGTTTGTGCCTTTAACCGTCGGCGGCGGTATTCGCGATTTTACCGACTCGAACGGTAAACATTACTCTTCTTTAGAAGTCGCCTCGGCGTATTTTGCCTCGGGCGCCGATAAGGTGTCCATCGGAAGCGACGCCGTGGAAGTCGCGGAGAAGTTTTACGCCAACAACGAACAGGGCGATGGAACGAGTTCTATTGAAACCATTTCCAATCGATATGGGTCTCAAGCCGTCGTGATATCCATCGACCCGAGACGCAAATACGAAACCGACCCGAAAAACACAAAGAACAAGTGCATAGAAACCAAACGAAAATTAGGACCAAACGGCGAGAAATATTGCTGGTTTCAGTGCACCATCAAAGGTGGGAGAGAAGGACGCGATATTGGCGCGTACGAGTTAGCCATTGCGATGGAAAAGTTAGGCGCGGGTGAAATTCTTTTGAACTGCATAGACGAAGACGGACAAGGTAACGGTTTCGACCACGAGCTCGTGAAAATGGTTGCGGACGCGGTGAAGATCCCCGTCATCGCCTCCTCCGGCGCCGGACACCCGAGGCACTTTTCTGAAGTTTTCGGAGCCGTTCCGGCGTGTTCGGCGGCGCTCGCGGCTGGAATCTTTCACAGAGACGAAGTGACTGTGAAGGAATGCAAAGAAGATATGGCGAAATCCGGGTTACCGACGCGTCTTTAATAAAAAATTGGTGGTAATTTAGTTAGTTTTAAAACTTTCTTTTAAAAAAAGTTATACATTTGAAGAAGCTTTCCTTTCTTCGTCGTCGTCGTCGTCCCCAAAAACTAGAAGAGCCTCACACGGTGGCGTTCTTTTCTCCGGTCTCCGCACCAGATGCGGACGGCTCGCGCATCTCACTCACCGTCGCCACGCTCGTTGCTCGCTGATTTTTCAAATACCCTTGGTAATACAACGATCCGAAAACCATCGCGGTCCCGAGCCATTGCATGAACGTCAACGGGTGCATAAAAATCAAGCACGACAACAGAATAGACAAGAACTGTCTGGTCGTCATGATTGTCGCGAACAGCAACGCCCCGAATTCACGAATCGTGTACAAGATGCACAACTGTCCTAACATTGCGGCGACGCTCAAAGTGCAAATATCTTGCAACACCGCCGGGTGTCTCCCGACAAACGCCACCGCGTCGAAAAACGCCGAATCCGAAAACAACCACAAAGCACTAATAGATGCCGAACATAAATTCACCCACAGCATTTGATTATACGTTTCCATCTGGTACCCTTTGAACAACTTATCTTGAAACGTGGACGTGAACCCGTCGAAACCGAGGTATCCCAACATCAACCCGACGCCGTACATGCTCGTATCTTTCCCACCTTTCCCGTGATGTTTCGCCGCGCTCGAGGACACGTCCCCGTACAAAGCAAACATCGTGCATCCTAACGTCACGCCTGCGGCGATGAAATAATCTTGCATGACGTACCGTCTCTGATTAATTAAATATCCCCAAATCATCACCGGAATCATCTTCGCGCACTTCCCTAAAGTTTGTACCGGAAACGAGACGTATTTCAACGCTTCGTATTGACAATACGTCGCGATGACGTTGGATAAACTGACCGCGCAGTATCGATGAATACCCGCGACAGGTTGCACGTTCCCTCTCGAATACGCCAAAATCCCCATCGCCATTAAACAGGACAAAAGTCTGTTCGATAACACTAAAAACACGGAGAACTTAAAATACTCTTCGTTTTCTCCGTCCGTTTCGTACGGTCGAGTCATGATTCTTTCTTGCAATAAACCGTACACGAGTAAAGATCCGACGACGCCGACGACGCATCCTAAAATCTTCAGCGCTTGCGGGTGCTGCATGAGCTGTTTGAATGAAGACGATTGAGACGATGAAGACGAGGAGGGAAGAGACGATTGAGAGTTCGACATGATTATATTATTATTATTAGTAAGATGTTGTTGTCAAAATTCTTCTTCTTCTTCTTCTTCTTCTTCTTCTGAGGAAAATTTTGTATCTCGAACTTTTTCTCAAAAAACAAAAAAAGGTGATTTAAAAGTCCATTTTTTCACCACCACCACACAAAAATACGCGCAAAAAATAAGCAAAGAGTTGTTTAGGACAAAAAAAAGAATCGATCGATGACGACGACGACGAACGAAACCACGACAACGCCGCAAAGACGACGAGACGTCGGACACATCCGATCCGTTCTCGCGTCGACGACGTTGCGTTCGATGCTGTCGCAGATCGATCGCGCGAAACAAGGAAGTTTAGCAGGAGCGGGGTCTTTCGTCGTTTCTCTTGGACACGACGATACGTGCGAGACGGCACTCAACACGTTGAAGAGATACAACGTTTTATCGGCGCCAGTTTTGGTGCAAAATGTCGGGCTGAATCGTGAAGACGAAAGAGCGACGTGTTTGGGTTTTTTCAGCGTCTCGGACGTGATCGATCCTCTCGTGGAAGCTTTCGAAGACGAGAAAAAGTTGGAGAAGATGGAAGATCCAATCAACATGTTGCAAGCGATGTCGTTGTTACGAAAAGTAGCGCCTGAAGTCTTCTCGAAGAAGATTATTCAAATCGGCAATCTCAGCGACGTGGATTTAGTCTTTGAACCGTGCGCGAAAGAGTTGTCGATTCTGGAAGCGATGGAGAATTTCTTGGCGAACCAACACCATTTAGTGCACAGACTCGGCGTCTTCGACCCGCACGGGGAGATACATCGCATAATCTCGCAATCCGACATCATCAAGTTTTTGCAAATGAAGAACGAACAAGGTGTTTTTAAAGAGTTATCGAGATTAACAGTCCAAGATTGCGGTTTTTGCTCCTCGGAAAGAGCGCTCGGTCTCTGTTGCGTCGAGCCGCACGAACTTACGATCAATGTTCTGAAAAAACTGCGCGATCGAGATATCTCGTGTGTCGGCGTCGTGTACGAAGATGTGTTAATCGCGAACTTTTCAGCATCCGATCTCAGACGCGTGACGAAAGATCACGTCTCTATTTTGGGGTTACCGATCGCAGAATTCTTGGCATTGTCTCATCGCACGAGTTACGGCGGGTACTCGCATATTGAGAGTCAGCACGTGAGTCACGCGTTCTTCCAAAAGATGAACGAAGACAGTCCAACCGCGGTCGATCGACGGGATAAAGCAATCGAAAAAGACGAAATATTTTTACAGACCGTGGGAGTGTCGGCGACGATCTCTGATGTTTTGAACGCGCTTACGTACGTTCACCGCGTGTGGGTGGTCGTCGAAAAACCGAAACTGAATGCTGGAAAGCCTCTCGACGTTATTACGTTGACGGATGTTCTTCGTCTGTTCATCTCGGAAGAGAACGATGCTTTCGGCGAAGAGAATAAATAAGAAGAAGTCTTAAAACTTAAGTGCTGTGGGTACTTTCAAGAAGAAATAAACACTCTGTCGTATGAACACAACACACTAGCACTATATCACTTACGCTGTTTTCGCCCTTGTTTTCTTTGAAACGCGTTTCCTCCTGCCGATCTCGACGGCGCTTTCGTCGGTCTCGCCGGCATTTTCTGTTCGCGCCTTCGAAGATGTTTCGCAATTTTCCCTCTATCGTACTCTTCGTCGAGCTCGTCATACCCGCGAGACTTTTTAACGTTCTTTTTCTGAGATGTACTAACTTGCTGGCGCATTCCCATCGCGCGACTTTTATTATTATCGTCGTCGTCGTCGTCGTTCCAACCTCGAGTATTTTTATCTCTTTGCGCTCGTGATTTCAAGAATGTCTTTATCATGTTTCCTTTATCCCTCTTATTTTCCTTATCTCCTTCCTCGTCGTATCCTTCGTCGTCGTCGTCGTCGCTATACGATGCTCGTTTACTGCGTCTTCTTTGCTTGCCGATGCCGAAATCAGGTGACTTTGATCCGCTTCTATTTTGCTTGAAGAGTTTTGATTTTACCACGTCGCGAGAATTCTTCCCGGCTGAGCGCCCGGCGCCTCGCTTCCCGTTTCTTCTCGCCGATATCACCGTAACTACGTCTTCTTCTTCTTCTTCCTCGTCTTTTCTTTCATCTTCTTCGCTGCTGCTAGGGCTATTGCTGATATTTTTATCTCGTTTGCTTTTCCTCGTCATCACCTTCTTCTCCTTCTCTCTTTCTTCATCGAGCTTTCTTTTCTTCGCTTGGAAATCTCTCGTGAGTTCGTCCATTCGATTTTTATCCACGTTTCCAGTGTTTGTTTTCCTCGTCGTCATCGTCCCCGGAGCGTTGCGTAAAGAGTAAAAGAGAAGGTACGCCTTTTGTCTCAAAACGGTCTTTTCGGAAACATTCGTGACGGATTCGTCGTCCATCTCAAACCAGAATCCATTTTGCGCTTTGACGTAAGAATAATAATGACCAGAGTTCATGGAACTTCCCGCGTGGACTAAAACACCAATCAAATCGTACACCGAGGACGGCGATGAAAAAGCTTTCTCCGTGCTACTACCACCCATAATATCATCGAGAACGGCGTTATTAGCACTTTTACTCCTCTTCTTCCCGCGGCGACCTTCGTTAATTTTCAAAATTGAGGTTAAATACGATGTTAAATCTAACACCAACGGGTATTCGATAAACTGCGATAACTTCCCTCTCCCGAAAGGAACAAACTCGAAACGCTTCAGTTGGATTTGCAACACGTTTGGAGCTTTATCCACGCTGAATTGCTTCTTCGCTCGCGATAACTTCTTGCACCCTTCGCATCTATACTTGTTATCGCCGTCTAGAACTTCCACTCGCGTGAACAACTTAAGCGCTTGTTCTAAAGATTTCACCTTCGCGCACTCTAAACTCATATCCATGCACGGATCTAACTTTGCCGACTCTCTCCCGCAGCTTTGACACGTCACGCACGAACGCAACTGCCCACCGAATACGCGCCAAATGAACGTCGTTTCCGCCTCTTTCGACTCTGGATCGATTGCATTCGCAGTAAGCTTCTTTCCATTTCGAGTATTCGACGAGCTTCCGTCGTCCACCCGGCCTAACATGCAGCACCTCTTGTGCATGGAATCTAACAAACACCTCGCGAATTCGTGGGAATCCTCTTGTCTTCCTTTCTTAAACGTCTTCGACAGCGCGCGAATATTCTTCACGAACGCCGTCGGTGGTACCGCGTGATGCTTGTTCTTGGAATGTATCAACGTGTTCTTTACTAAATTACCCATCTCGAACAACGAGTTGAATCCTGAGCTCAAATTTTTATGCTTTTGATGTTCGTTGTTCAAGAAAAAGTTTGCCAAAGCTGGCGTATACGTGAGGCACTGCAAAACCGCGTTTAAAAAGCAGGTGTTGCCTAAATTTTGCAAACCAGAGCCGATCTTAGAGACGGTTTGCCATTCCATTTGAATCTTGGAAAGAGGATATAAGTCGTTTCCTTTCTCTTTTTCTTCCTCTTCTTCCTTCTTTCGCTTCTTATTTATGTTCGCGCGAGTATCTTCGTTGTCTTTTTGAGATGATTTGTTGTTCTTATCACCATCTCTATTCTCATTCAATCCATTCAATACTATCGTTCTTCCTACTCTCCGTCGTCCATTTTGACCACTGGTGTTGTTGTTCGTCATCATTCCTCCCAATATTGACGACGGTTCCGCTCGTCTGTATTTTTTGTTGTTATATTTTGTTGTTGTTGTTGATTATGGTGATGTTAAAGGTGTCAGTCACTTCTACTAAAATTTGATCTCTTTTTGGCATCAATTCCCGCCACGCGACGACGACGACGCGGTTCTTTGTTTCGAAAACAAAGAACGTCTCTTAACGAAGAAGACGAAGATGAAGATGACAAAGGAAAATAAGAAGAAACTACCACACAAAAAGGATGAGTGGATTTCTTTTTGTGTTTGATTTCCCCCAATTTTGATGTTAAAGAGAATTTGAGTTCACAACTCTCAATTTGAGTAGAGTAGTAAATTCACACAACACGATTAGTATACCTGGCTGGAACAAAGTTCACTCGTCTCGACGCTCTGAAAGATGCGATACCGTTTTGGGGGTCGATCAGTGGTGGTAATACTACGGTGTCTCTCTTCTTCTTCTTCTTCTTCTGTTTCATTTATTATTCAGAAGAGATGATGAAAAGAGAGAGAGAGAGTATGTATAAATACAAAAGAGATGAGAGAAAACAGTTTCAAAGTGTGGCGTATTTTCTCAGTCAGTTGTTGTTTCAAGCAGACGAGTTTTGCTTAAATTTTTTTTTCGAAAGAATTTGCTCTCACAAACAACAACAGAGAACAACAACACCAATACTCATAGAACAATCGCATTTCGTCGTGATAACATAATACATTTTACGCGCAAAAGCAATCAAAATCAATCATGTTTGAGGAGTACAACCAGGTGGTGAAAACGGCGAAAGAGCTTTCGAGAGAAGACTTCGAGAGTTTTGAGTTTCAACCGAAGAAGAAAGTTCGGGAAATGTTTGAGAAGTTGATGACTGCGACTACTGAAGAAGAAGAAGAAGAAGAAGACGATAAAGAAGAAGAAGAGAAAAAGAACAAAAAGGATGCAACAACGACGACGACGAAGAAGCGGAAAGCAACGACAGAGAAGACGAATGATAACTTATTCGCTTCTTCTTCTTCGAATCTGTCGACCGTGATGAAAATGATGCGACAGATTTCACCCACTGAGTTGGCGTGTAAGTTGAACTCGAAACATAAAGACGCGGAGGAGAAACCGACAAGTTCGGAGAGAATCCTCTCTAGATTATTATCGAACTCTTCTGCGTCGACGACGAAGAGTAAGAAAGGAGAAAAGAAACCGCCAGAAACCGTACAGGTAAAAAAAAAGAAGAAAACGAAAGAAGAAGGAGAACCGGCGGCCGAAGCCGAAGAGCAGGAGGTGGAAGAGGAAATAGACGAGAGATTAAAGCTCGCGAGAGAAGCCATGGAGGCGGCGAAAACGTCCAGAAAAGTGCACAAAATAAAAGACCACGGTGGTTTGAAAGCGGTGATAGAGAAAAGAGACTTTGCCGGGATGGTCATGGAGGTGGAAAAGACGTACAAAGAGGGCTCGAAAGAGGCGAAAGCGGCCGAGGAAAAGGAAAATCTAAAAGGACAAAAAATGAGCGGCTTAGACGCTTTGATTGCCAAGATTGAGAAATCAAAGAAGATGAGCGTGCTAGATAAGACGAAGATGGATTGGAAGAAAGTGAAAGATTCGAACGAGGAGATTGACGAGGAGTTGGAAATGCACAGAAAGTCCAAAAACACGTACACCGAACAACAATCGTTTTTGCAACAAGCCGAGTATCGAGAATACGAAAAGGAAAGAGACGCGCGTTTGGCCGCAAACGCTCGAAGAGGCCCGGGGATTTAATTATAGATGTAATAGTAATAGTTTTAAATGGATAAGTCCATGTATATATATACATATATACATATATAATAATAAAATCCTAATCTCAAACGTGTGTGGTAAATAATTTGTGTTACAGTCGTCCTTCGGCACGAGAGAGAGAAAGAGATCTTCAATGACAACAATAACAATGATTTGTCATATTCATCATCGTCCAATCTGCAACTCTAATAACGCATCGACAAACAGTTTCATATGTTTCTTTTTCTTTTTATCTCGTCAACTCTTTTTTCTAAATAGTATCTCTTCTTCTTCTTCTTCTTCTTCTTCTTCTTCGAGAAAGAGAGAGAGTAAATTCGCGCACTTCCGCAGAGGGGTACTACTTCCACTCCTCTCGCTCAATTCTCTCGTTCTTGTTCTCTTCTATAATTCACTCTCTTTCTCTCATAGTAATAACATACACATGCGCGGCGTGTATTTGAATACACTGATATCAGCTCACTCTGTCACACGCGCACACGCATATATCTTACTTAGATCGTGCCAGAAGGTTGCCCAGGCCTCGGCGGCATCATAAACGAAAAGAACCCGTTCGACTCGGACGCGTCGTCGATGAACAAGTCATCCGGCACTCTCGCCGCAGAGTGCGCACCAATCCCCAACAAAGCCACGCCCATCCCGGAGAATATATACGTCCCCGCGGAGGACAAGAAAAATATAATCAACGCGGATAAACCAGTCATGCCTAACATTTTCTCTCTCGAAGACACTTCTCGTTCGCCAATCTTCAAAGGTTCTTGACGAATCATAAACACGTACGCCCACGCGGCGGAGATTGCGCTCAAAATCAACAAACTCGACGGATGATACAAAATAAACGCAGATAAGATCCCCATCGTGGCAATCATGTAGTTAATTTTGAAGTAGTTCAAGTTCTTTTGCATTCGACTGGTGGCGTCGGAAAAACTCGCCGGTTTCGAATACGCCGTTCTATCGAGAATTTCTGACATTGGTTTTCTTTGGGAGAAGACGTGTAAGGAGACATCTTTAATTCTCGCAGCGGCGGTGATGACCGGCTGCAACGGAGAGTTGGAAGGGGTGTCCGCAACGGCAGCTGAAGAAGTCGGAGTTCCGGTGGACATTTTATTATTCTTTAAAATTTATTAATAATAGTTTGATATGTGCGCGCGCAGAAAGAAATGTGTGGATTATTGCACACTTTTGCAAGATCTTCGTCTTAATTTGGTTTCCCCCCCCTTTTTCCTTCTCAGAGAGAGATATCCGAAATATAAGAGAGAATTTCTGGTCCAAAATGCTCCTTAGCTCCCCCCATTAGGGTTTAGCAGTCTTAGAAAAATTCCTTTTCCTCTTTCTCAAAAGTCACACCAAGAAAGAACGTCAAAGCTAACTTTTGTGTTGTTCTTGAAGAACATAGGAACAACATCAATAATAGTCGTATCATCCTATTAGACGATTTTCGTGTGTTGTTGAGAGAGACACAATAATAACAACAACATCAACATCATCATCAAAGAGAGGAGAAAACAGAGTTTAACAGAGAATAATATACTTTCAAACTATTATAGACGATGACGATGATGATGACTTCAACAACAACGATATCTTCTTCTTCTTCTTCTATCCATCATCATTTTTCGGGAAGGAGTTGCACGACGCGATCGAAGAATGAGTTACGACGCAGCACAAACATCACCAAAACAAACAAAATAAGAAACAAAATCAAAGCAGCGGCCGCGGAACCGCCGGTGCTGCCATACAGAGTCGGACACGGGTTTGATTTGCACCGCTTGGAATCCACTGCGGAATTCCCAGAGTTGAAGTTGATATTAGGCGGCATCGAAGTGCCGCACGATCGCGGGTGCGTCGCGCACTCGGATGGGGACGTTTTGTTGCACTGCGTGGTAGATGCCATCACTGGCGCGCTCGGTTTGCCGGATATTGGCCAGTTGTTCCCGGATAACGATCCGAAATGGAAAGGCCAAACGTCGGACGTGTTTATTTACGAAGCCATTCGATTGATGAAAGAAGCCGGGTACGAGTTGGGGAACATCGATTGCACATTAATCGCGCAAAGACCGAAGATTTCGCCGCACAAAGAAAAGATTAAGAAAAACTTGGCGAAGTTGTTGGACGTGCACGAATCCGTGGTGAATGTCAAAGCGAAGACGCACGAAAAGGTGGACTCTTTGGGAGAAAATAGAAGCATCGCGTGCCATACTGTTGTGATGTTGATAAAAGCGTAAAACATTCAAACTCGTATTTGTTATTATTATATAGGAATTAGTGTATCTCTCTGCTCTGATGTCTCTCTCTCGTTTGCTTTGTATGTACGTAAATCGTCGTGTTGATTATTTACCGCCACTCGTGATGTAATCTTCCAAGACGTCAATCTCTTCGTCCTGTTCCGCAATCAACGCCTTCACCACGTCGCCCAACGAAACGATGCCTTCCAACGTCTGCGACTCGGTATTGATAACTGGAATGTGTCTGAAATGACCACTTGTCATCGCTTGCATCGCAGCTAAAACAGAACAATACGGTTCCACTGAAATGAGTCGTTTCTCTCCCGTCGATTCGTCCTCCGCTGGTGTCATAATCTCTCTCACCGTCGTCAAGTCTGTGACTTTATTCGTCGCCACCGCTCTCAAATAATCTCTTTCGCTCACGATACCGGCTATCGCGTTACTCTTAGGCGAGTAATACAATTCTTCCAGATGAATCTTCTTGCTCTTATCCACGTCGAGCTTATGAAAGTCCATCACAACCAGCGCTCCGACGTCCATAGCGTGCATCTTCCTCACCGCGTCGTCCACCGAAGCGTCGAGCGTCGTCCTATTTTATATTTTTATCACGTACAGTCAGACAGTCAGAAAAGCTTTTCGAGAGGTTTTACGATAAAAAAAGAATAACGCGCGCGTTCGTAAAGTAAAGCGTTGAGTAATAGTAGTAGTAGTCGTTCGTCGTCTTACCAGTGCGCTCGTTTCGCCAGCGATCCTTCCTTATGCTGCTTGCTCTTCACGATGTCATCGACGACGACTGGCTTGTACACGCAGTGTCCTTTATCTTTCCGTATTTTTGCGTTTATTTTCACCTGTTTGCACAAGCAAAACGTCTCGGTCGTCGTCGTTTGTTGTTGTTGTTGTTGTTGTTGTTCAGTTTCCTCCGCGTCAGCCGCCGCCGCCGCCGCCGCTGTTATCCTCCTCCTCGTTTTCGAGAAGAGGAGCTCATCCACCAAAGCTCTTCCTCCCCCTCCTCCTCGCGAGGACGAGGAAGAGGAAGAGAGAAAAGTTCTCGCCGCTCGACGCATCGTGCTCTTCTGTTGTTAAAGTGTGCTCTTTTTTTGACGAGCGCTTTTCAATCGATCGAGTATTTTTTTCTAATCTCTCTCTCCACAAAAAAAAACAAGAATGAGCAAAAGAAGCTTCTTGGGGGATGGAACTACTCTTTCTTCTTCTTCTTCTCTCATAATCTCTGCCGCTACTTCTGCTGCTTCTGTTCACCCACTCTACCAAAAGCTACTTTCTTCTCTGCTGACGACAAAGACGCAACAACAAAATCATCGTCATCATTTTTGTCGCCGTTCTTGGTATTCTTCAGAGAGTAATAAAGAAGAATTAGAAAAAGAAATTGGATATTACACCGGGAAAAAACGGAATCCGTTGACGGACACGCGTTTACACCAATACGATCAAAGACCTCCACCGAACGCGTTGTGCGAGATATGCTCGAGGCGATTTTGCTCGTGCGAAGAAAATAGAACGATGAAGCGTAAACCAGAAATGCCTGGACCGGAGGACTGTTGTCAATCCTCGCCGCAGTGTAAGTTTTGCGTTTGGACGATATACGACGAACAGTTGGCAGAATACGAAACGAATAAAGAGTTGTACATGGATAAGTTGAAGTAAAATGCATGAAAAAGAAGGAGAAGAAGATGAAGTAAAAAGCATCGACATTGTTCATGAAGACGATACGTACATCGTCTTCCAGAACGGTTTGCGATTGAGCAAACCGTACGCGTTTGATTTCATCGCCAACGTCAAGAGAAGATGGTGCGAGGTTGAAAATGAAGAAGAGAATAACATCGTTGATATCTTTCACAAGGAGTTTCCGAATTTGCCGAGAGAGTACTACGCGCAAGCTTTCAAAGATGGACGGTTACGCGTAGAAGATAAAAACGCATCTTCTGTATCTCGGAGTCACAAAAAGAAGAGGAAAAAAGAAGACGACGAGAAAGAATATTTTCCAGCCTTGGTTCCAGGACAAACCGTTCGCCACTTGGTGCACAAACACGAGCCGCCGGTGCTTTGTTCCGAGAACGAGATTGAAATTTTAGAAGAAGTAGACGATATCGTCGCCGTGAGAAAGCCGGCAACTGTTCCGGTGCATCCAACCGGACAGTATCGAAACAATTCAGTGGTGGAAATCTTGCGTCAACGTTTACCAGAGATGAATGATAAAAAGAATACTTCTCCTCCTCCTCCTTTGTTACCTTTGCACAGGCTCGATAGGAACGTTTCTGGGTTGTTGCTCATGGCAAAAACGTCCAAGGCGGCTAAGATTGCGACAGATTTAATCGTTTCAAATAAAGTTCGAAAGGAGTACGTCGCGAGAGTGAAAGGTTTGTTCAGTAAGGAAACGACGTGTGAAGTACCTCTTGGGTTTTGCGGCAAAACGCACGTCGCCACGTGGCCATCTGATTCTTCAACACCTTCTCCTTTATATAAATCAGCCAAGACGTCGTTTACACTGATCAAACACTTTTCAGAACTGGACGAAAGCTTAGTGCGATGCGTTCCAGAAACCGGGCGAACGCACCAAATTCGAGCGCATCTAAAAATACTCGGACATCCAATTGCGAACGATGTCGTATACGGCGGCCGATTGTCGCCGGGACAAACGAAGCTACAAGACGAGTATCAGAAAATGTGCCATAGTTTCACACTCAACGACGACCGTCTTCGTTGCGAGGACGCAAGAGCTGATGCTACCAATGACGACACTTTTAAATGGGATAAAATCAAACATACCACCGAGTGTCCACATTGCCCGTTGGTGTGTTGGTTTGGAAGTCGCGCGACGCACGATTTGGAAGCTATTTATTTGCACTGCATCAAGTATAGTTTTAAAGAGAGTTGGACGTTTGAGTGTTTGCCGTTACCGAACTGGGCAGAGGAGGGTTCGTTTTAATAGTAGCGTGATAGTAGCGATAGTAGTAATAGTAATAGCAGTACTAGTAGTAGGCCATAGCCGCGCGTTAATTAAAATACTGTACCGTAGGTACACGTATTATTATTTATTCTTACGACACGAAACAAAAAGGGGGCCGGCTTCTCTCTAATACCAATCGCTTTCGATCCCAATCTTCCGAACGCTCCTCACCGGCAACGCGTAAATCGGGTCAATTTCTTCTAATCCTTCGTGTTTCATCAGAGATAATCCAGCGATACCAAAGAACGTGTGATAAACGTCCGGTTCATCGTCCGGACGATCCGAAATACCCCCGCTGATATCGTCTTGACACCTCAATATAAACGCTTTCAACTTATCTAAATCGATCCAGTGTTTTTTCTTCAGCGCGGCGAGCGAAGACAACACCCACCACGAGTAACACACGTCCGGTAACTTTTCCGGACGTCCGTTCAAACCACCCACTTTCACTTGTCGTTCGGCTAACCACCACGCTAACTTGTCGTTCTCTTCTTCCTCGTCGTCGTCTGCTGTGTATAATAAATCCAACTGATTGCAAATCTGCAACGCGCCTACGCATACGAAAATCTGCCCGGCGTGAGATTCGCCGCCCGGAGTGGACCCAAACCCACCGTCAAAGTTTCTACATTTCATTATAAACTCGCACCCTTTATCGACGTCGACTATTTTACGCATAATTCCTAAAGCTTTGCTCCTATTTTTGTCCTGATTATCCTCCTTCTTTTCATCGTCGCTACCTCCTATTTTCAGCGCTTCCAAACCGTCGTCGAGAAAACACTCCTCTCCCATGCCGTGCGCTAATAAGCTCAGCGCGGAAAACGCGCAGTAGGAAAACCTCGTGTCCACTTCTCCCCACTCATCCCCTGCAAAACTCCCGTCTTCTTTACTCTGTAACTTTGAAATCGCCGTGCATATTTTCTTCGCTCTTTCTTCGCTCAACTGTTCCTGCACGCATTCATACAACACGAAAATCTGAATCGCGCTTAAAGTGTACAACAAATGTCCGTCGTGTCCGGGAGCGCCGGCGAACAGAGACGATTTCTCGTCGTAACACTCGTTTATGAATTTCATCACGTCCTCTTTGCTCATTATTTCTTCTTCTTTGTCTTCTTGATTGTTTTTATTCATCACCAACAATTTGTGTGCCGTCAGTCCCCAATACATTCCACTCAACCGTAAGTGTTCGGTTAAAGCGTACTCTATGGTTTCCGTGTCCAGACTGCTGTTTTTAATAAACTCTGCGTGTTTGTGACTATGTAGTAATCTCAGAGATGATACAGATGATGATGTCATCGTGTGCTCTTTATGTTCTTCTTCTTCTTCTTCTTCTTCTTCTTCTTCTTCTTCTTCTGTGATTCTGTGATGATGAAAGTTCTTTTCGCGGGGTGAAAAAGTCAGTCCCCCAAAAGCTCATAATCAGGAGTTTTTCTGCTGTTTTGTTGCTTCTGCTTTTTTCGCACGACTTTTCAACAAGAAAATTTAATTGACCTTTTCCCGTCGTTTTCCGTACAAATCCTCTCGTTATTCTTAGTACGGGAAAAGTCACGACGCGAGTTTAGGAGTGGTTATGAGGATGAGGATGAGGATGATGACGACCCGGGAGAACAACAGTAACGACAAGAACAAGACAAAGGAGGAGGAGGAAGAATACGAAGAAGACAAAGAAGAAGAAGAAGAAGGAAAGAAGAATACGAGGACGATGACGCTTCTAAAAGTCGGGAGTCGTTTGAAGAACGCTTCGAGTATAGACGAAATCCTACCGACTGATGCGTTGTTGCACGTCATCTCCTTCTTACCGAACGGCGCGGATGTGTTTAAATTCGCCTGCACGAATAAGAAGTTATATCGAATGCTCGTGGAAAACGACCGAGAGGATGAGAAAATATGGAAACGTTTGTGCAAGAAACAGGAGGATACGTTTAGTTTAGGAGGAAGAAATGGACGCGCGAGAGAGGATTTAGTCGTCGGCCTCGAGAACATAAACTATGGCAGAAGAGGAAGAAGACAATCACAATCACAATCACAACAACAACGAAGAGGAAGAGGACTTTTAGGAAGAGAAACGAAACCTTCGGCGTCCTTCAGCCAAAGTGCGCGAGAAGATGAGAAAAAATTGTCGAAGGGTTGGAGGAAAAGAAGAAGAAACAGAGCAGCGTTTATGGCACTAGCGGCAAAGGAAAAGAAGAGGAACGAGGAGGAGGAGGAGGAAGAAAGGGAGGAAAACTTTTTCAAGTGGAGAGATTTGTACGCCTGGAGAAGACGCGTACTCTTCTCCGCGAGACGAGCGCGAGAACAAGAAGACGAGGAAAGAAGAGCGTCGTTGGAATCATCGGCATCGCTCGAAGAAGACGAAGAAAAAGAGTGGACGCAATCGATGTCTACTTCCACTTCTTGGATGTCAACACATTTGAAGTATAGATTAGCCGTGTGTGACGATAAGTCTGTATTCACCTGCGACCCGCGCGAAGACGGCGGAATGATACGAATGCTGCACGAAACGACCATGAATCGATTCGTATTCACCAGTTTGACCTGGTCGAACAACGGCGAGTTGTTGTCAGTCTTGATGCAATCTTTGAAAGGGTACTCAGTTTTGTGCGCGGCGCCACACGAGAGCAATTTTTGGAGAGCTAAGATGAAATGCGATCTGAGCACGATGGCAAAACTATCCAGAGAAGATGATTTGGACGACGATGGAGATAGCGGCGGGAAGAATAAAAAAGGTTTGAAAATCATAGATGAGGAAGAAAAAGAGAACGAAGAGAAGAGGAGGAAATTGGCCGGAGATGTGTTGTCCGCTTTGGACGACTCTGCTGATGAAGGAAGAGTATTAGACGGAAAGGAAGAAAAAGAAGCCGAGGAATACGACGCGGATATGGACGTAAACTCTGAGAAAGCGGCTGAGGAAGAAGAGGAAGAAGCCGAGGCGTTTCCTTTGTCCAAGAAAATCTTCGACATTTACGAGTCAGAAGAAGAAGAAGAAGAAGAAGAAGAAGAAGAGAAAGAAGAAGACGATGAAAGGAATGAAGGCGGCGACGACGAAGGTTGCAAGAAAAAGCGCAAAACGACGAAGCATACTTCCTTTTTGCTACAAACAGCCTCGGGAAAGAAAAGAGGAGAGAAGAATGACACGTCAACGAAAAAGAGAAAGACGATTTACGAAAAGAAGGAAAAGAAAGAAGTCACGATCAAGTTACCGTCTTCACCTCCTCCGCTCGTTAATTGTATCGTCTTGCCGACGACGATGGTTCCCTTTGGAATTCAGTTTGCTCCGTGCGGAACAAAGTTGGCCATTGTTGCGAAAGAAAAAGCGATCGTACCGCAAGTTCAAGCGCAACAACAACCAACGGTATCAGCAGTTCCAGTACCATTACCGCAACCTGCGATAGGAGCAGCGGAAGCAGCAATAGCTAACGACGGCAATAATGATGATAATCCACCTGCCGCAGCCGAACTCGATGAGGTAGGCGGTGAAGTGAACGCGCAAGCGGCAGTGGCCGAGACGGTTGCCGGGGCACCCAATCAAAATAATGTGGGCGTTCAGACGATGGAAAATCAACAACAACAACAACAAAACACGGTCGATCCTCCTCCTCAGGTTCCAGAGATGCAAATGCCACAAGGGCGAGATGTCTCGTTATCCATGCTCGATTTAGTACAAACGATGAATTCTCTGTATGGATTCGCGAACAATGGGTTGAAATTTCCTCGAGCGTCTCATCCAGGTGGCCGCGAGATTGTGCAGAAGATTGAACAGAAAGATGCGAGCATGTTCTTCTCGTTCGCGCCGGACAATTCGGGTGACATGATAGGCATTTCGAAAAAGTTGAGCGCATTGCGCTTGATTGAAAATGCGACGAATCTTCCAATTTCTAGAGGAAAGAAAAAGAAATCTTTATTTCCCGAGGACGAATTAGACGCGTATCATCGTGGTAACGGTGATTATCATCGCCACCATCACGACACGTCAACGCCGGTGCCGTTATCTTTTCAACAACATTACATCAATTCCAACAAAAGATCGATGTCGGAAGAAGGACAGCGGAGAGGAGACATGATGGCTTTGGACGATGATGAAGTTGATTTAAACGAATTAAATGTCATGAATGAACACGCGCGAATGCTCCACTCGTGGGAACAACGCGAGGCCGAAGTCATTTCTGGGTTCCTCAAGTATCCACTTTGGAATCGAACGAAAAAGTTTGTTTGCACCGTGGCGAATCATTCACTCACTCCCGCAATCTCCAAGTTGACCTCTTTCGTCACAGAAAGTGGTCAAAGACTGATTCAAGTGTGTCGACAGCCCGTGCTTCAGTTACGTTTGAAGAGAAAACGAGGAATGCGGATGATGAATGATTCCGATAATGAAGAGTTCAATGATGACGAAAGTTTTCGCAGTCTATCGAGCGACCAACACGACGGACGTCAGCATGATGATATGGCAGGTGGATATACGAACAGAAGGGTGATACCACCGCAGATTAACAAGTTTTCTTCGTTATCCTCAAAGCAGTTGTACGAGCAAGAAATGATGTCGCTGAAAGAAACGACGAGGGTGCCCCTCGCGCGCTCTGAGTCAAAGGCTCGATTTTGCAAGAAGAAGGATGTGCTTTGGCAAATCGGCAGAGGGCACGTTCCAATTACGCACCACGTGCATTGGATTCCGGGTAAACGAAACACTCAAAATCAGATGACGGCGGCTTCGTCACGTGGACATTGGTTGGTTCCGTTTACTTTACCAGATTCCTTTCCTCCGATTACGTACATGATGCTCATACCAGCGCCGCTGTCATCTCTTTCCTCTTCTTCAAAATCGACGGCAACCACAGAACTTGAAGTTGGTGAGAGGGAAACTTTTCTCGACGACGACGGCGAAGAAGAGGGTGAGGAGGAACCTCTAAACGTGGACAATTACATCAAAGATGTCATCGCCAAACACCAACAAAATCAGCTGTTTGACCAACTTTCGAAAGAACGCGAGCTAGGTGCCAAGAGAGATATTTCAAAGTTTGAAAAACTCATCGTGTGCGAAGTTCAACCTTCCTCTGTGTTTGTTGAACCAGATGTGACGGTCCCGTTTGTGCTAGCCGCTAGACCTGGTGGCGAGCACGTCGCGTGGGCGGACGAACGCGCCGTTTACTTGAGACGCACGGACCCGATCAAAGGTGGACCAATCAGCGACGCGGTGAAAATTCTCGATTTGAACGCGTGCACGTTTAGTACCAGAGACGAATATAACACCGAGTTTATGACGTACGAAGCATACGGCCAAGGATTAGCGGGTGACCAGCCGCTAAACGCAATCGTGGAACCGATTTTATACTACGTCGTCGCTTTGAAATGGTCCAACTCTGGCGATAGGTTGTTGATATGTTTGTGCACCGTCTTTAGCGGCGCAAGCACGTATTGCGTATACCAGTGGGTCACTTGGGATCCGCCCGGAGCTTTCTTTTACAAGGAAGAGGACTTTCCGTTTGAGGATATTTGTAACACCTTGTTAGACGATAGCGCAAGCGCGCTCGAGGTGGATGAAAACGGCCGCATTGAAGACTGCGCGACAATTACCATCGGCAGTTATTTTTTCCCTTCTCGACAATTTAAAGAAAAAGTCTTGTTAGTTGATGGTGGATTGAAACAAATCTGGTCGCCAAACGAAGACGCAATCGTGTTTCCAGTCATGCTTTCGATCAAGAAAAGTCCTCTGCCGACATACACAACGAGCACGCAAACCAACGCGACGCAGCAGCAGCAACAACAGCAGCAGCAACAAAATGCGTTCGTCGATTTCATTGTCATCCAAGAATTTCCTCTCGCATCGAAAAAGACGACAAGCAGCGATGAGAAGAATAACAGAACTAATAAAAAGAAAGGTAACAACATTAGAAATAGTAAGCAGCAGCAACAAAAACAACAACAACATCACGAAAAGGAAGAGAGATTGCGAACGTATCAAATCGACAACGAAATAGCGATTCCGTTTCGCGCTAGGTTTCTCCCGAAGAAACACAAAGGTAAAAATTTCATTCGAGTTTGCGAAGGCAAATTCTGCGCGTGGTCGCAATAGGGATGTATTATTTTATCATAAAAAACAACAACAATTCTTCTATCGAATCATCAATACTTTGTTATTGCTTGGTGCAGTATGAACCCGCCAATACCAAGTAACAGCAATCCCATCCCTAGCTGTAACGTTTCTTTCCTTATAAACTCCAACAGCCTCACGCCGATGCACACTCCGATTAACGCGAAACTAGTGATCAACAAACACAACCCACCGTCGGGTTGATCGATGCCAGTTGCCAACGTGCTGATAATCGCACCGGTACCCAACGCGGCGCTCATAACCGCACTTAAAGCGACCAGGACTTTTCGGTGAACAATTTCACCTTTCCACATGATAACCATGGGCAAGAACGTAATCGGTCCACCGGTACCGGTCAAAACGCTGATTAAACCGACCAACACGCCGATGATAAACAGAATGACTAAATCTATACGCGTGGGATCCGACCACTGTTCGAGAACAGTCATGTTCTCGTACGCATCTTTATCTACTACTTCTACTGTTCGTTGACTCTGCTCTTCTCCTTCTGCATGTGGCGGCGCTTCAACTCCAGCCGACATCTCCACCTCCTCCAACATCCGTTTCTTCTTCGCCGCGTGTAACACGTACAACCCTCTTAAATCTCTAAACCCAGCTAATAAACTAATCGCGGCGATCAAATACGTCAACACGCCTCTAGGAGACGAGTCCAGTAAAAGCGCGCCAGATAAGATAGACCCTAACGCGCTCCCGCACCCGACGATGAGACCACATTTCCACGGCACGCACTTCGTGTATTTGTGCAAAAGGTACACTCGCACGTACACGGTTGGTGTGAACGCGACGAATAAGGACACGATGGCCAATTTCGCTTCCACTCCGGCGACTAACAGAGATGGGGTCATGACGACGCCACCAATACCTTATTAGTATTTTGTTTTTGTCGTTGAAAAGAGAAGAGAGTATGAGTGCGTGAGGAGTGAGTTGTTACGTTCTTTTCCGATGCAAAGCGCAACCGATGATGAGATTTGAGATTTGACGAAGAAAAGAAGGAAGAAGTATACGACGATAAAAATGATGAGAGGAAGAGGAAAGAAGAAGACGTACCTACGGAACCGACGAGCAAAGCACCTATGCCACACCCGATGGCGACGACGGTAATTTGACCCGGGTCCATGGAGGAGACCACCGTGTCCATTCTGCTTCGTGTTCTTTGTATACGACGAATGAGGACATGACGTTATCTACGACGAAATTTATTTATGACTCTGCATTTGCTACTTTTAAAAATTGTCGAGAGGGTCATTGCGCTTTACAATTACTCTGTTGTTGTCTATCTTCTCTAATACGCACCTTCTGGCGGCGGCGGTGGTGGCGGCGGCGGGACAGTCCCTAACTCACCTTCCTCCACTGGCATCGGTGGCGGCGGTGGAGGTACAAAACCCGCCGATGGCGCGTCCGGGATTGGAGGTGGAACGCCCGCCGTGCCGTCCGAAGGCGGAGGAGGCGGGACGTTCACGTTCGCAATCGTTGTCGGCGTCGATCCAATAGGTGGTGGAGGAGGTGGTGGTATGCCCGTGCCTAAAGGTGGCATGATGCCGCCGAGAAACGCCGGACCGACTCCCCCTGTACCACTTCCTCCTCCTCCTCCTCCAAATTGTTGTTGTTGCATCATCATGTTCATTGGAGGGATACCGCCGTACCCTACTCCCGCTCCTCCTCCTCCTCCCGCTCCAAACCGAGGAGGTTGATGGAGTAAGTTATTATTACTATTGTTTCTATTCGGTGGTGGTGGTAATCCACCAGTCACGGCTTTATCTTTCAAGTAAACCGGCGGCGGCGGTAAACCGGATTGAATTTTCTTTTTCTCACTTTTCTCTTGGTCTTCGTTAGCAACCGCGGTCGGATCGTTCACGCCGATTTCCGAGAGAAAGTTTTGATATTCCTTCGTCAACTCTTGAGGAATTTTATTATTAGTAGTATTACCACCACCGCCACCATTCGTGGTACCTTTCCCTTTCATCGGGCAATCGCCGGTGGGATGCCCGCCGTCGCCGCAAATCGCGCACGCCACGCCAGCTTTAAATCCAACCAATTTATTGTTTTCGTTTTCTGGACAGTGCACGCCGCTGTGACCCATCCCGCCGCAAATCAAGCAATACTCCGGTCGATCTTGAAATGTGCCGTTAATCATCGCCAACTCTTTCAATTGCGCTCGTTTATGGTGATTATACCCTTCGTCGATGGGCGTTAGAATCTTTTGTACCATTTCCGCCGCCATATCTACCGCCTCGTCCGTGTCGCCTTCGATAACTACGTGTAACGGCTCGTCCTCTTTATAGTCCGTTCTGTTGTCTCTGCTCGCGTTTCCTTTAATGCACCCTTTCCCTCTCAAAACAATCCTCGTGTTTGTTTCTCTTTGTAACCTTTTCTGCGTGTTCCCTCTCGGCCCGATGATTAAGCCGACAAAGTTATACCCGGGATACTCCTTCTCCGGAACGAACAACTTCCTCGTCTTCTTCTCCGGTCGATAATCCTGCGGCGCGGTGAAATTTTCCGGATCGTTCTTCAGTAAAAACTCGCACACTCGGTTCCTCTCTTTTCGTATTTTATCTCTCACTCTTAACTCTCTGCTGTTGATTTTAAACCCGGTCACTTTATCGTACTTTGGTGGAGGACTCGGACTTCTCTCTCGTTCCGGCCTCGGGTCCGTAAACTCTCGTCGTTGTAACTTTCCGGATAAATCGTAGAACCGTTTGTAGTGATCTTCTACGACCGGGTTTTCGTGTGGTTGTCTCGTCAGTCCGTTTAATACATCTGTGTTCTGTCCGAACCCTTTGGCGGCTAAGTGTTTGAAGATTTTCGAAGGGTCCAAGTCTAAAGAAATATTATTATTAGAGTTGTTGTTGTTGTTTCTCTCAGACGAAGGAACGATCGTCAGTCCCATGCCGGGAGGGAGTCCTAATAACGAAGAAGAAACTCCTCCTCCAAACTCGTTATTCGTAGTACTGTTATTATTAGGAAGAGGAGGTGGAGGTGGAAATGCGAACGTTTTTCCTTCCTCCGTATCTGTCCTCTTCCTTTCTTTTTCTGTTTCTTCGTCGTCCATTAATGCGTTCGAGTGATTTTGATGATGAGATTCCCAACGGGATTTTCTTTTCCTTCTCTTCTCTTCTTTCGTTTCTCTTTTCGTCTCCAGAGTCTCCTCTTCCGCTTCATCCGCAATAGCAATAGCAGCAGCAATACCCTCGTCGTCAGCATCGACGCGTTTTGGGGAGGAGGAAGGCATCGTTCCGGTCTCTTTCTTTTATTCTCTCGTAACGTGATGAAGATTTTCTGAAGAAAACGACAGACAGAAAAGAAGTTTTATTGAGTTTTTTTGAAAAGAGAGAAAATTTTTGAGAAAAATACACATGGGAGAGAGAATATGAGAGAAACATAGAACACGCGGCGAAGAGCAAAGCGCGTACTCTTTAAATCGATGATTATCGTATTATTATTAGTGTTAGTATTAAGTGAGATGGCGCTGTTTACGCGTACGTGTGCACCGCGTTTTGTAAAATAGAAATTCTCTCTCTCTGTCTCTCTCTGTGTTTGTGTTTGTGCGAAGCTTTCTGTGCGGTGAACAACAACACCAACTGCAACAACGTTTTTTTATCTCATCAAACTGCGTTTTAGTTTTCCTTATCCTCAACGACGGCTTCAATGGCTTCTTCTTTTTCTCCTCCTTCGCTTTTCGGTTCGTATTCTTTCGGTTGTTCCGGGATGATTTCGTATCGGAAAACAATCCCGGCTCTGTTGGTACCGTCGTTCGCGTCGGTAGTGCCTAACACGTGTCGACAGTCTTTGGCGATCGCGCACGAGCGAATGACGTCGAGCATGGTGCCCGAGTGACGCTCGTGAGGGAGGAGTTTCGCCGCGAGTAAAGGCGAAGACGGTTGAGCGGCGTCGTCGCTAAGACCGTCGTCTCCATTTTTCTTCGCGTTTAAATCGTAGACGTAGACGATGCCATCTCTGGTACCGTTACCACAGGCGAGGAACGCGCCATCGTGGGATAAACCAAACGATACGGTTCTTTTCCCGTTCGTTTTCGACGTCGGCGCGGGAGCGTTGGATTTTGCGTCTTCCACGCGAAACGTGGTCTCAATCTTCGCTTGGTCAAATCCATCGGAAAAATCAACCACGGAAACCTCCGAGGAGGCGCTTTTCGCGACGAGAATCTGCCTTCTTTTCGGTGCGTTGATGATGCTATCTTCTTTCTTCTTCTTCGTGTTGTTGTTGTTGTTGTTGTTATCCGTCGTCGTTTTCTTCTGTTTCTTCTTCTTGTTATCTTCTCCTTCTTCGATATCTTCCTCGAAGCTTTGGATGCAATCGATGCCGATGGATTTGGATTTCGCGGATGCTTGGCCAAACCCAAAATTCACCGTCGCGTAACATTTCGAATCTTTCGATGCGTCCACGGAACTCATCTTCTTCGGATAAGTAGTAGTAGTAGCAGTAGTAGTAGTATCATTATTTGCGACGACGGAAGAAACGAGGGAGATAAAGTTCGTAAATCTCTTCCCGATGGACCCGGTTTTAAAGCCGCACACCAAACTCCCGTCTTCCAACAACGTCATCGTTTTACACCCAATCCCAACGTTTATAATTTCAGCAATCACTCTGTTTTCCTTTAAACTCCACATGCATATTTTTTGCTCCTCTTCCGACAAAGACACGACGATATCGCTCAAGTTTTTGTTCGTCGCCAGACCGGTTATCGGCGCTTTCGCGTGTCCGCCTCGCAAAATCTGCACGACTGCGGATTCACTCACGGAAACGATAGAAACCACCATATCCTCTCCTGCGACTGCAATCAAGGCGTCGCCTTGTTCGTGTTCGCTTCTTTTCGCGTCCACCCAAGATAAACAATACAACGGTCCTCCTTTCGTCTTCGCCTTTAGATTTTCTGTATTTTTAAACTGACACACCAACGCCACGTGATCCCCGAAGTGATTGTCGTCGTACACCGTGAGCATGTCCGCGCCGACCGAGGCGAATAAGTTCGAACATTTCGAGTTGAAGCTCGTGGTAAAGTTAAATTGCATCTCCTCGATCGCTCGCTCGTGGTTTTCTTTAATCACCGTTTTCATCTCGAGCTTTTTGAGTAAATCCTTGCGAAACCGATGCAAGTCCGATTGGTTTGAAATGTTTCCCAGTTCTTGCGTTCGCTTTTTTAAAATCTTTCTCGCGGGTGAATTCATTTTTTAGTATTGTTTTTGATGATGAGTTAATATTACTATCAATAAGAGTTGTCGAAATTGAAATTGAAATTGTTGTTGTTCTGATGATGATGTGGTGTCGTTTTACTCCCTCTCTTTCTCTGTATTATACGAGCGTTCTGTTGTGACGATGATGATTTGAAGTTGTTGATGATATGAAGCAGAGAGAGAGAGAGAGTTTTGCGAGTTCTCTTTTGTCTGCTTTTTCTGTTTTTTTGAATTTTTCACCAAAACCAACAAAAACTGACGCGTCAAAGAGGAGAATTTTTGAAAGAGAGTTTAAAAAGTGTGAACGATGAAAGGCTTTGAGGATTTTTCCACCAAAACCGCTTTTTTTCACTCGAAACTGTCAAAAAGTGACCAAAAAGAGACCACACAGACACACACGAAAGAGAGAGACCAACACCACAAAAACTACGCAACATCAATCATCATGTTCGCTTCTTCTTTTAACGCGGTTCGATCATCACCATCGATCATCTCGAAGAATGTCTCCAAATCTTCTCGATCATCTTCTCGATCATCGTCGACGGTGAAAGTCCGCGCGATGGGGATGAAAAAAGGTTCGTTTTTGTTTTCGTTTTCGTCGTCTCGTCGTAATCCATCTCATCTCAACTCGTCGTTTTCAAAAATGGATGTGTTTCTTTCTCTTTTCCTCTTTCGATGAAGACGATGAAACGATAACGATGAACAAAGATCGATATCGATCGGTTCATGCAGAGTACGACGAAAGGAACGATGCGGGCCGATCCGATCGGGATGATCGTCAGCAGCAGCGGCTCTCTTGGTCTTCTCTCATCTGTTTTTGTCTGTCGGCGCCATTTTTCCGTATAACCGATCGAGATTAAAACATCTTTCCAAAAACGCGGCGGAAAAGACGACGTAAACGGCGACGAGCATTGGAACATCATCCTCGATCGGTGATGATTTGCACTCACCGGCAACAATGCGGATCGTCGCGTAGATGTTGTTTACTCACCTCTTCTTCTCTCTCTCTCTCACATCAATCGTCGTTCAAAAATCAAATAAAAACTCTTCTTCTCAAAACCAACGAAACGACAAAAACAGAACAAAAAATCAACGCCGCCTCGGTTTTCGAAGAAGCTGAAAAAGCCATCGTTATCCCGAAAGACGCGGATGGGATTAAAAAGTCCATCCAAAGGCAAATTGCAACGGGGACTATCCCAGCCATTCCGACCTATTTCGACAACGAGGACATGTACCAAGCGACGGCGCAAGCCGCTCGAGAACAGCTCGTCGAAAGATGGAACGATACGTACGAGCACTTCCACAAGGAAAACCCGAAGCAAGCGTACTACATTTCCATGGAATTTTTGCAAGGCAGAGCGTTGACGAACGCCATCGGGAACATGAAGCTGACCGGTGAGTACTCCGACGCTTTGAGATCGTTGGGTTACTCCTTGGAATCTTTGGCCGAGGAGGAAAAGAACATGGGTCTCGGTAACGGCGGTTTGGGTCGATTAGCCGCGTGTTTTTTGGATTCCATCGCGACTTTGTCCTTGCCAGCCTGGGGTTACGGCATGCGGTACAAGTACGGCTTGTTCAAGCAAGGGATCGATCAAACGACCGGGCAACAAAAGGAATACGCGGACGACTGGTTGGTCAGAGGCAACCCGTGGGAAATCCCGAGACCGCAAATCTCCTACCCGATTTCTTTCTACGGGAAAATCGAAGGCGACTCTAAATGGGTTCCGGGGCAACAAGTTGCCGCGGTCGCGTACGATACCCCGATTCCAGGTTACAACACGAAGAACTGCATCTCTTTGCGTTTGTGGGACGCGCAACCTATCGTCAAGGACTTCAACTTGACCGCGTTTAACGACTCCGACTACAAGGCGGCCATGGGGCCGACCAACTTGGCGCAACAAATGATGGCGGTGTTATACCCGGGCGATGCCACCAAAGAAGGCAAAGCCTTGCGTTTGTCGCAGCAATACATGTTGTGTTCGGCGTCGGTGCAAGACATCTTGGCGAGATGGAAAGAGCGAGGTAACACGGATTGGGAAAAGTTGCCGGAAAAAGTGTGCGTACAAATGAACGACACTCACCCGACGTTAGCTGCGCCGGAATTGATGCGCTTGTTGATCGACGAGGAAGGTTTAACTTGGGAAAAGTCGTGGGAGATAACGAAGAAAACCGTTGCGTACACTAACCATACGGTCATGCCGGAAGCGTTGGAGAAGTGGCCGTTGGACTTGATGGAAGAATTGCTCCCGAGACACATGCAAATCATTAGGCAAATCGATCAAAAGTTCATGAACGATGTCAAGGAAGCGTTCAAGGGCAAGAAAGATGACAAGGAAATGGCCGCGTTCTTAAAAGCGACGACGATTTTGGAAAACGTCTACGCGGATTCCGTCGGCGGACCAAAGATGGGCGATACCATGGAAAAAGCCGAAGCGCCGCCGGCGACGGTCAGAATGGCCAACTTGTGCTGCATCGCCGGTTTGTCCATCAACGGCGTCGCGCAAATTCACTCCGATATCGTCAAAGCGTTCACGTTCAAAGAGTTTGCGGAAATCTACGGCTACAAGTTCCAAAACAAAACCAACGGCGTCACGCCGAGAAGATGGTTGGCCTTTTGCAACCCGGAGTTGAGCAAAGTCATCACGAAATGGGTCGGAAACACCGACGCCTGGATCACGGACACCGAAGTTTTGCGTAAGTTGATGGACAACGCGAAGAACCCTGAATTGCAAAAAGAGTGGAAGGAGGCCAAGCTCGCGCGCAAACAGATTTGCAAAGACTACATCAAGAAGACTACCGGTATCGACGTCCCGATCAACGCCATGTTTGACATCCAAGTCAAGAGAATCCACGAATACAAGAGACAGTTGTTGAACATTCTCGGCATCATCTACAGATACAGACAAATCAAAGCTATGTCCAAGGAGGAAAGAGCGAAGGTTGTTCCGAGAGTGTGTGTCTTTGGCGGCAAAGCGTACGCCACGTACATCCAAGCGAAGAGAATCGTTCGTTTGGTCACCGCGGTCGGGGAAGTCGTCAACAACGATCCGGAAATCGGGGACTTGATGAAGGTTGTCTTCGTCCCGGATTACAACGTTTCCGTCGCGGAAACCTTGATCCCGGCCTCGGAGTTGTCCCAACACATCTCCACCGCCGGTACGGAAGCTTCGGGTACCTCGAACATGAAGTTCCAAATGAACGGCTGCTTGATCATCGGTACTTTGGACGGTGCGAACGTCGAAATCCGTGAGTGCGTCGGCGACGATCACTTTTTTTTGTTCGGTATCACCGAAGACGAAGTCGAACCGGCGAGAGAGGAAAGAGCCGCCGGGAAATTCGTAGCGCCGAAGACCTTCTTGGATACCATCGAGTACGTCCGATCGGGCGCGTTCGGTAAAAAGGGCGAATTCGAAGAACTCTTGGGTTCTTTGGAAGGTAACTCTGGTTTCGGCCAAGGCGATTACTTCTTGGTCGGTAAGGATTTCCAATCTTACATCGAGTGCCAAGATGAGGTTGACGAGGCTTACAGAAACCAAGAGGGCTGGACCGAGTCTTCCATCTTGTCCACGGCGACCTCGGGTAAGTTCAACTCGGACAGAACCATCGACCAATACGCCAAGGAAATCTGGGACATCAAGCCGTGCGTTGTGCCGTAATCCTTCTTTATGCTATTATGACGATTAATCGAGAGACTTATTATCATCGTTGAGATGAAAGCGGCGAGAGCAAAAAAGCGAGCGAGCGAGCGAGAAACACATAAGAAAGAGTACGAAATTTTTAATAAAACAAACGCGTCGTGTCGAATGTACCACAACGTGTAGTAAAGATAACGAATATTATATTATATATCAATATTAACGAGTCTCTCTTGAGTCTCTCTCTCTTTCTTCTGCTCTTTTCTCAACTCCTTCTATATCTTACTTTTTCTTCTTACCGCCAATCAGCGCTCGTTTCACCAGGTCGTATTTGCTACAAATCCCGTCGTGTTTCTTGCAAAAACTCTCCATCATGTCCCTGAGAGGCGTGCACCCTTTCTTGCACCGGACGACGCGTTTACACATCAGCGTGTTCAAAAAGTTTGGCTTTTCAATGCACCCTCTGAATCCATCTCTCCCGTTATCGCACCAGGCACCTTTCTCCCTCGTGCACGCCACGCACGGTTTCGACCATTTTTTATGGCGTCCAAAGAGCACTTTTTCTTCTCCTTTTGATGCTTTTGAGGATGCTGCTGCTTCCACCCCCGAGTTTAAGGAGGAAAAAGAGGACGCGAAGAAGAAGACGAAAAAGAAGAGAAAGAGAGCAGTTTTTTTAAAAGCAGTAAAGGAGGGAAAGGATTGAAAACGTCGTCTCATTCTATCTGTGTTTTGTCTGTGTGTGTTTACTACTATAACGAATGACAAAAATAAGGCGAGAGAAGAGAAAAATTCCCAAACGAATTTTGATACCCTAAACACCCAAAAAGAGAAACTGGACGACGCAAAAAACTTTCTTCGGCAGAAGAGAAGAGAGAGACGAATAGGAGGACTCTCACACCTATTACTACTCTCATCACAAAATATGACGGCCACGATGGACGTTGATTCAGACGACGACGACGAGATCATCGCCGAGAGAGGTACGATTGCATGTATTCTTATTTTTTCACGACGCGCGCGCGTGTGTACTTCTTTTTCTCTCATCACATTCGACGACCAACGAAAGGAAAGGCGGCGATCTTTGAGAGCGAAAACAACGGACAACAACACTTTTGGGCGAAACGAAATTCGAACGCTCTCTTCTGAGCTCGAAGGAACTTTGAGAATAACACGTTAAGACGGCTTCGCGCGAAAAGCATCTTCTTCTGTTTGTCTTCTTGACTTCTTCTTCTGGTAAAAGTCCTCTCATGTGTACGCGGAAGAAAGAGAGAAGAAGAAGAAGAAGAAGAAAGAATCTTCTTTCGTTGTCGGTAGTCGATCGACGTAAAACGTAAAACGACAGACAAAGAAGAAGAAGAAGAGAAAAATTTGTTTTTTCATCTCTCTCTCTAAACTTTTGTTTTCGTCGTGTTTTTATCATCGAGCGAATGATCGACATCATCATCAATCGTCGTCAAAACTGACCTCATGTTACGTGCATTCTCATAAACACAGCTCGGAAATGGCAAAACCTGAACGCGAAACGGTACTCGGACAAGAGGAAGTTTGGGTACACGGAACCGGAGAAAGAACAGATGCCGCCGGAACACGTAAGGAAAATCTTGAAAGACCACGGCGACATGTCTTCGAGAAAGTTTCGGTCGGATAAGAGAGTATATTTAGGCGCTTTGAAGTTTATCCCGCACGCGGTGTATAAGTTGTTGGAAAATATGCCCATGCCGTGGGAACAAGTGAGACATTGCGAGGTGATTTACCACATCACCGGCGCGATTACTTTCGTCAACGAAACGCCGAGGGTGATTGAACCTATTTACATCGCGCAGTGGGGGACCATGTGGATTGCCATGAGAAGGGAAAAGAGAGACCGACGACATTTTAAACGCATGCGATTCCCGCCGTTTGACGACGAAGAACCGCCTTTAGATTACCAGGATAACTTGTTGGACGTGGACCCGTTGGAGGCGATCAATTTAGAGTTGGACGAAGAAGACGAAGATCGACACGTGTGCGAATGGTTTTACGACCAAAAACCGTTGCGATGGGACTTGGATTTCGTCAACGGAAGTTCCTACAAAAAATGGCGGTTGCCTTTACCGGAAATGGCGACGCTGTATCGTTTAGCCGGTCAGTTATTGAGCGACTTGACGGACAAAAATTATTTTTACTTGTTCGATCACAAATCCTTCTTCACGGCGAAAGCGTTAGGGATGGCCATCCCGGGAGGTCCAAAGTTTGAACCGTTATTCAAAGATAGCGACGCGGCGGACGAAGACTGGAACGAGTTTAACGATATTAACAAGTTAATCATTAGATCGGCGATTCGAACGGAGTATAAAGTTGCGTTTCCGTACTTGTACAACAACCGACCGCGTAGGGTAGATTTGGCGACGTACCATTCACCGATGGTGATGTACATCAAAACCGAAGATCCAGATTTGCCGGCATATTATTTCGATCCTTTGATTCATCCAATCGCGTTTTATAAAAGTAGTAGCAGCGAAAAGAAGAAAGAAGAAGAGGATTGGAGCGAAGACGACGATTTCGCCTTGCCCGAGGAAGTCGAGCCGTTGTTGAAAGATTACGATTTGTACACGGAAAACACGACGAACGGTATCGCGTTATTGTTCGCACCTCGGCCGTTTAACTTGCGTTCGGGATACACGCGATCGTGCATCGACGTTCCGCTCGTCAACACTTGGTTTCACGAGCATTGCCCGAGTGGATACCCGGTCAAAGTGCGCGTTTCCTATCAAAAGTTGCTCAAGACATACGTCATGAACCAATTACACAAGAAACCACCGAGGCAAGTGAAACGTAAATCTCTGTTCAAAGCTTTGAAAAAGACAAAGTTTTTCCAGTGCACCGAGTTAGATTGGGTCGAAGCCGGTTTGCAAGTCTGCAGACAAGGCTACAACATGTTGAACTTGTTGATCCATCGCAAGAACTTGAACTATTTGCACTTGGATTATAACTTCAACTTGAAACCGGTGAAGACGTTAACGACAAAAGAACGTAAGAAGTCTCGATTCGGGAACGCGTTCCACTTAATGCGCGAGATTTTACGTTTGACGAAGCTTACCGTAGACGCGAACGTCCAGTATCGATTAGGTAACGTGGACGCGTTTCAATTGGCGGATGGTTTGCAATACATTTTCTCGCACGTTGGACAGTTGACTGGGATGTACCGATACAAATATCGTCTGATGCGCCAAATAAGAACGTGCAAGGATTTAAAGCACCTGATATACTATCGTTTCAACACCGGACCGGTCGGGAAAGGCCCAGGCGTTGGTTTCTGGGCGCCCATGTGGCGGGTCTGGATTTTCTTTTTACGCGGCATCGTCCCGCTTCTCGAACGATGGTTGGGTAACTTGTTAGCTAGACAGTTCGAAGGTAGAAATGCCAAAGGCATCGCGAAAACTGTCACGAAACAAAGAATTGAGTCTCATTTTGATCTAGAGTTACGAGCAGCTGTCATGCACGACATTCTCGATAGCATGCCGGAAGGCGTGAAGCAGAACAAAGCGAGAACGATTTTAGCGCATCTTTCCGAAGCCTGGCGAAGTTTCAAAGCGAACATTCCCTGGAAAGTCCCGGGCATGCCAGTTCCGATCGAAAACATGATTTTACGATACGTGAAGTCTAAAGCCGATTGGTGGACGAACGTTGCGCATTATAATCGCGAACGGATTCGCCGCGGCGCGACGGTGGACAAAACCGTCTGTAGGAAAAATTTAGGCCGATTGACCCGCTTGTGGTTAAAAGCAGAGCACGAACGTCAACACAATTACTTGAAGGATGGACCATACGTGACGCCAGAAGAAGCCGTGGCGATTTACACCACCACCGTGCACTGGTTGGAATCCCGAAAGTTCTCGCCGATCCCGTTCCCTCCGTTGTCGTATAAACACGATCGCAAGTTGTTGATTTTAGCTCTCGAACGATTGAAGGAAAATTATTCCTTAGCCGTTCGTTTGAATCAACAAGAGAGGGAAGAGTTGGGTTTAATCGAGCAAGCGTTCGATAACCCGCATGAAGCTTTATCGAGAATTAAACGACATTTGCTAACACAAAGAGCGTTTAAAGAGTGCAACATGGAGTTTATGGACATGTATTCGCACTTGATTCCGGTGTACGCGATTGAACCTTTGGAGAAGATCACGGATGCGTATCTGGATCAGTACATTTGGTACGAGTCCGATAAGAGGCACTTGTTCCCGAACTGGATTAAACCATCTGATACAGAGCCGCCTCCTTTGTTGGTGTATAAGTGGTGTCAAGGCATCAACAACTTGACCGATATCTGGGACACGAGCGAAGGCGAGTGCGTCGTGATGTTGCAAACGAAATTTGAACGAATGTTCGAAAAAGTCGATTTGACCATGTTGAACCGCTTGTTGCGATTGATTGTCGATCATAATATTGCCGATTACTGCACCGCGAAGAATAACGTAATCATTGCGTATAAAGACATGTCGCATACGAACTCTTACGGGATGATTCGCGGGTTACAGTTTGCCTCGTTTTTGACGCAGTATTATGGTCTGGTTTTAGATTTGTTGGTGTTAGGTTTGACTCGAGCGTCGGAAATTGCTGGTCCACCGCAAATGCCGAACGAGTTTATTAGTTACCGAGACGTTCGAACGGAGACCAGACATCCGATTCGTTTATACTCTCGATATATCGATAAGCTTCACATCTTGTTCCGCTTCACCGCGGAAGAGGCGAAGGACTTGATTCAAAGATATCTCACCGAACATCCCGATCCGAACAACGAGAACATGGTAGGATATAACAACAAAAAGTGTTGGCCGAGAGACTCGAGGATGCGCTTGATGAAGCACGACGTAAACTTGGGACGAGCGGTGTTTTGGGACATGAAGAATCGTTTGCCGCGATCGTTGACGACGTTGGAGTGGGACAACGGGTTCTGCTCTGTGTTTTCAAAAGACAATCCGAACTTACTGTTTAACATGTGCGGATTCGAAGTGAGATTAATGCCAAAGATTCGCATGCAAACCGAGTATTTTGCACAAAAAGATGGCGTGTGGAACTTGCAAAACGAGGAGACGAAGGAAAGAACAGCGCAAGCGTTTTTGCGAGTCGACGACGAAGGTTTGAAAGCGTTCGAGAACAGAATTCGACAAGTCTTGATGTCCTCCGGGGCGACGACGTTCTCCAAGATTGCGAATAAATGGAACACGGCGTTGATTTCGTTGATGACGTACTATCGAGAAGCTGTGGTGCATACGCAAGAACTTTTGGACTTATTGGTCAAATGCGAGAACAAAATTCAAACTCGAATCAAGATTGGCTTGAACTCAAAGATGCCTTCGAGGTTTCCCCCGGTCGTCTTCTATTCACCTAAAGAGATTGGTGGGTTAGGAATGCTCTCTATGGGTCACATTTTGATCCCGCAATCGGATTTACGATATTCTGTCCAAACCGATTCAGGCGTCACGCACTTCCGTTCGGGCATGTCGCACGAGGAAGATCAGTTGATTCCGAACCTCTACAGATATCTGCAACCTTGGGAAGCTGAATTTACGGATTCGCAACGCGTTTGGGCTGAATACGCGTTGAAGAGGCAAGAAGCTCAAGCGCAAAATCGAAGATTGACGCTGGAAGATTTAGAAGACTCTTGGGATCGCGGCATTCCGAGAATCAATACGTTGTTTCAAAAAGATCGGCACACGTTAGCGTACGATAAAGGGTGGCGAGTTCGCGCGCACTTTAAAGAGAACCATTTGATGAAAATTAACCAGTTCTGGTGGACGCATCAAAGACACGACGGCAAACTGTGGAACTTGAACAATTATCGCACGGATGTCATTCAAGCCTTGGGCGGCGTAGAAGGTATTTTGGAACACACGCTGTTCAAAGGCACGTATTTCCCGACATGGGAAGGTCTATTTTGGGAAAAAGCGTCTGGTTTCGAAGACTCGATGAAGTTCAAGAAGCTCACCAACGCACAAAGGTCTGGTTTGAACCAAATTCCAAACCGTCGTTTCACATTGTGGTGGTCTCCGACGATTAACCGAGCGAACGTCTACGTCGGATTCCAAGTGCAGTTGGATTTGACTGGAATTTTCATGCACGGCAAAATTCCAACTTTGAAAATTTCTTTGGTTCAGATCTTCCGAGCGCACTTGTGGCAGAAGATACATGAATCGTTGGTCATGGACCTATGTCAAGTGTTCGATCAAGAGTTGGACGCTTTAGAGATTGAAACCGTGCAAAAAGAAACGATCCATCCGAGAAAGTCGTACAAAATGAATTCGTCGTGCGCGGACATTTTACTCTTTGCGTCGTATAAGTGGCAAATCTCCAAACCGTCCTTAATGGGCGACGTGAACGACCAGTTCGATCAAAAGTCGTCGAATAAGTTTTGGTTGGACGTCCAGTTGAGGTGGGGCGACTTTGATTCTCACGATATCGAACGATACACCCGCGCGAAGTTTCTCGATTACACGACGGACAACATGTCCATTTACCCGTCACCTACGGGCGTGATGATTGGCGTCGATTTGGCGTATAACTTACACGCTGCGTATGGTAACTGGTTTCCGGGATCAAAACCATTGATTCAACAAGCTATGGCGAAGATCATGAAGGCGAATCCGGCGTTGTATGTGCTCCGCGAGCGCGTAAGAAAAGGCTTACAGTTGTATTCCTCGGAACCGACGGAGCCGTATTTGAACTCTCAGAATTACGGCGAGTTGTTTTCAAATCAATGCATTTGGTTCATCGACGATACGAACGTCTACCGAGTCACGATTCATAAGACGTTTGAAGGGAACTTGACGACGAAACCAATCAACGGTGCCATATTTATCTTCAACCCGAGAACAGGTCAACTCTTTTTGAAAGTCATTCACACGTCCGTGTGGGCCGGTCAGAAGCGTTTAGGGCAGTTGGCTAAATGGAAAACCGCGGAGGAAGTTGCGGCATTAGTTCGATCTCTACCGGTCGAAGAGCAACCGAAACAAATCATCGTGACCAGAAAAGGCATGTTAGATCCTCTGGAAGTGCACTTGTTAGATTTTCCGAACATTGTCATCAAAGGAAGCGAGTTGCAAATGCCGTTTCAAGCGTGCATGAAAATCGAAAAATTTGGCGATTTGATTTTGAAAGCGACCGAGCCGCAGATGGTTTTATTCAACATCTACGACGATTGGTTGAAATCTATCAGTTCGTACACCGCGTTCTCTCGATTGATATTAATCTTGAGAGCGTTGCACGTGAACAACGACAAGACTAAGATGTTGTTGAAGCCGGACAAAACGATCATCACGCAGCCGCACCACGTGTGGCCAGATTTGACGGACGAACAGTGGATTAAAGTGGAAATCGCTCTCAAAGACTTAATCTTGGGCGATTACGCGAAGAAGAACAACGTCAACGTCTCCGCGTTGACGCAATCGGAAATCCGCGACATCATCTTGGGCGCCGAAATCACCCCGCCTTCGTTGCAACGCCAACAAATCGCGGAGATTGAGAAGCAAGCTGCGAACGAGGACGCGGCGCAGTTGCAAGCGGTGACGACGAAAACGACCAACGTGCACGGGGACGAGTTGATTGTTACAACGACGTCTCCGTACGAGCAATCTACGTTTGGTTCGAAAACCGATTGGAGAGTTCGCGCGATTTCAGCGTCGAATTTACACTTGCGCGTGAACCATATTTACGTCAACTCGGAAGACATCAAAGAGACTGGGTACACGTACGTCGTCCCGAAGAACGTTTTGAAGAAGTTCATCACCATTGCGGATTTGCGCACGCAAATCAGCGGCTACTTATACGGCGTCTCTCCTCCGGACAACCCGAACGTGAAGGAAATTCGTTGCGTGGTTATACCGCCGCAGTGGGGCAATCACGCGACGACGCATTTACCTACGCAGTCACCCGATCACGAGTATTTGAGAGATTTGGAACCGTTAGGGTGGATACACACGCAACCGAACGAAACGCCACACTTGCCGCCGCAGGATTGCGCCAAACACGCGCAAATCTTGGAGAAGAACTCCTCCTGGGACGGCGAAAAAGCCATCGTGGTCACGTGTTCCTTCACTCCCGGTTCGTGTTCGTTGACGGCGTACAAACTCACTCCAAAAGGCTACGAGTGGGGAAGACAACAAAAAGACCAAAACGTCGGTAACCCGCAAGGCTACCATCCTTCGCACTACGAAAAAGTCCAAATGCTTTTATCCGATCGTTTTTACGGCTATTACATGGTCCCAGATGGCCAACCTTGGAATTACAACTTCATGGGCGTGAAACATTCGGCGAGTATGAAATACGCGTTAAAGTTGGCCAATCCAAAGGAGTATTACCACGAGAGTCACCGACCGACGCACTTTCTCGATTTCGCCTCCGCGGACGACCAAGATTTGAAAACTTCTGGTGGAGCTAATACAAACGGTGGAGTGGAGAATGCGAACGTCACCGAAATCGATCGCGAGAATGTCTTTGAATAATAATACTATTAGTCTCGCAGATCTGAGAGCGCAGGAGAGAGAGTTCTTTTTCTAGAACAGACAATTGTAAAAAATTCCTAGAAATTCCTTCATTCTTCGTCTCACGCATAAAAACTCGTTTATCATTAACTCTTCTAAAGATAATACTAAAAGTAATAATGGGAGGACGAAGGAAAAATCCACATCCGAAAAGAGCGGAAAATGCGAGGACGGTTTTGAAGGAAGAGAAAGAAGAACCAAAGGTGTTGTGTTTGAAGATTCCTCCTCCTGATGTGGATGAAGTCGTTGGGGAAGTCGAGATACAAGATGAGATTATACGAAAAGAAATGACGACTGCGACGAAGAAAGCGGCGAAGAGAAAGAGAGGGCAACACGAGTGCGGTGTTTGCGGGAGAATGTGTACTACACCATCACATTTGGCTACACACATGCGTACGCACACGAAAGAGAAACCGTATGAATGTGATGTTTGCGAGAAGCGTTTTACTCAATCTGGTGGTTTGAAAAGGCACGTGCGTATTCACACGAACGAGAGACCGTACGAATGCGATGTGTGTGAGAAGCGTTTTGGTCGAGCTGATAGTTTGAGAGACCACATGCGTATTCACACGAACGAGAAACCGTACGAATGT
>JACLAB010014579.1_pt1 | contig 37153 bp, 20 predicted proteins | sample 8027921 | NCBI WGS metagenome assembly JACLAB01 (sample SAMN15725117, study PRJNA655200) | protist metagenome | isolation source: fluorescence activated cell sorting (FACS) single amplified genomes of... | place: USA: West Boothbay Harbor, Gulf of Maine | collected 2000-07-19 | reverse complement strand
AAGATGATGACGACGAGCGAGAATAACTCCAACGACTGCTGCCGGCTCGATTGAAACGGATCACAAATAAGATGGACACCAACCGCAGCCTGCATCACGAAAAGAGCACAATATGCTGCCGTCAGAGGCCGTTCTGGAAGAATCACGGAGATCACCATAAGAGCGAGCTTGCGTCCCATCACCACAAATTCCCACCAGTAATATTCAGGCTTCAGCCCTTGGAAAAGGAATCCCAGGCGGGTTTTGGTCGACAGCCAGTGAAGGCGGTCGTTCTCACGACGAAGACATTGGAACACGTAGTAAGGAATGACAAATGCGTACGCAAATAGAAATGTCACAAGGACAACGAGCCATCCTTGATAGAGTGTCGTGTCGGCACTGATGCTCAGGTCAACGTACAAAAAAGAACCAGCACCAGAAATACGTCGGAAACGAATGAGCTGTGCGAGATGTTTTATTATGGTGATCCACGACCAGTAGATAAAAACCAGAGAGAAACAGAATGTCATGTCATACGATGTGGCCGGAAACTGAGCGAATTCTGCATCAGAAGGACCATGCACAATATTTCCATCCTCATCTTCCCATTTGCCGCCCGTGCGACTGAGGGCGCCCCTCGCACTGAGGCTCAGAAAAAAATCGGGTTTGACACTCATGATCTCGAGCGCCTCTTGAAGTTTAGTGATGTCCTTCCCTTTCCTGCGCAGTGCGGCTATCTGCTCCTGTAATGCGAGTTTTTCATCGAGAAATTCCCGCTTTCGTCGCAAGACGCCCTTCGCAATCAACACAAGGTAGCAAAACACAGACAAGAGCATGATTACACCTGGCATCGATGTGTAAAATCCAGTATACTGGTAGTGATTCCATTGTAACAGACAGTCCACTTCAAAGTTACGTATGGATGGGGTTGAAATTGTTTCAGCAATCTTGAACAGCATATATTGAGCTTTGGACCATCCTAGGTCGACGTCGTTGAAGAGAGCCAACATGTTGAAGTGTGAGAGGAGTGTCCGACACAAGCCAATAGATCCATTCTGTTTGCGAACTGCAAATCTGAATATCGCAGTGAGTATGCAAGCTTGAATCACAAGCTGGATCACCAGTACAAATCCGCCAATCGTTTTCGCCGTGCACCGTGAACACGTCGGCGAACTACTGCCACCCAGGGTATTTCTAGCATGACTATCCTTGCAAACCGCGCATAAAATACCCTCATACTCTACGGAACATGCACTTTCTGTGCCCCCAAGGCAAGCATGGTCATTTGGACAAGTGTAAATTTGAGTTGCGTTTAAGCTGGCTCGCCATCTGCCTTTCTTAATTTTTATATGTGCTTTTGGCAGCCCGTTACATAAACCGCCTTGAGGACACCGCTCGCAGCGAAAATCTTCGTGGGGAGACGCACGGTATGTTTCAACACTAGTCAAGTGCCTGGTCACGTTCTGCTGAACAACGCAGTGGCACGAGTTCAGATCATGGTTTCCTAGGAATCCTGCAAGTGTTTCACCAGATAATGTGGTCCATATTCCTCTTGGTGCCCCTTCCTTCAATGTTGTATCCATCTGAAGTGGACACTTTGAGCATTTCTGTGGGCCTGGTAGAGGTTTATAGAAACCATTCGCACATGGAACGCAGGACCCATAAGGATTTAACGCTCTTATGTACTTCTCGCGTTCTAGAATAATTCGGTCATAAAGTGTCGGAAACGCAGACACCGTAGTCAAACCTTCAGTAAATCCAGTTCCACCTTTCTCTTGGGTTGTAATGTCCTCAGTATAGCCTGGAACACATTCGCACTGGCCAAGGCCATTGTTTCGAGAGTTCGGTTTGACAGTGTTGCAAGGCAGTACAAGAAATGAGGAGTGTTTAACAGACAGGTTCCACGCTATCAGGGAAAATTGAAGAGAATACTCTGTACCTCGATCGCCATGAAGTCTAAAATTCGAGAACGTCGCGATGCCATTAATAACAGAGGTTGTTTGTCCGTGCAAACGACGTTCTTGGGGCGAAACAGTCACCGACGCAATCGTGTTTAAGTCATCGCACGTGTTTCCAGCAACATCGCGTGCGATTAACTGTATTGCAGGAGCAATCGCAACATCGTTGTCGTAGCGATCTGGAGGCGCCTGAGAAAAATCGATTGTATGTGGCGTTCCCGGCGTGATGGTGATTTCCAAGACGTCAAACAATAGTTCTTGGTAGGGCTCACGTGTCTGCCCAGATGCACTTAGAGAAAAACATTCATCTTGCGTAGCACACGAACTCGAGAGCTTGAATCCAAATACACCAGCAAGTGGAAGATCTAGATCAATGCTGAGTGCCTTGCCCGTCCACTGTGGTCGTGGGCTGATACCGTAATAGTCTTCACCTTTGCCAGTGACAGGCCCCGTTGAAGTGCCCACGTTCTCAGCAGTATACCTGTCCATCACAGTGTCATAACTTTCAATAGACGCATCATCTGCCGGTCTACAAAACTGCGGTGCTGGTGAAATACTTTGTCCATCACTACACCACGCAACAGCACCATTTCTGGTTTCTAACGTCATCATAGTTGAATTTGAAATTATAGTTTCATTTGACGTGTATCTAGTTTCCAGACCTGTGACGAGGTGCCTTCCATATATCAACTCAACGGTGACGTTTCGCCTTTCATTTACCTCAGAACTTGTCCCAAAGAGAGATCCTCCAGCATCGCGCATCACTACAAGGAGTTCACGGATAGAGACTCGGACATTCGATTTATATGCCTTCGTATCCATACACACACCGTCTGTAATTCTGCGTCTACATTCTAGGCAAGCACACGCATCAAGGCTAGAAGGAATGCCTTGAGTCACGATGACCTCAAATGTGAAGGATACCAGATCGGCAGATTTTACTGTGATGTTATATGCGCCCAGTCGTGGGTTAATGAGCTCCAGGTCATCAATACGGGCCTCTCCAAATGTACTGCTGCCTATACTGACTGCAAAAGTAGTTGTTGAAGCACTTGCTACATCAACAGCAACTGCACCGCCAGGTGTCAACAACACTTTTTGGGCGTCGAGTTCACTTGTAGAAGTTTGAATGAGAGAGCCACTCACTACGACTTCGATTTCTCGACGCAACCCGGCTCCGGACGAATCGACGTCCAGTTGACCGACTGGGTTGCCACCGCCATCCATCACAAGAACCGCAAATGGACCTAAAAGAAGCACGCGATCTGACGAATAACTCGTCTGCAAATCGTATTGCCTGCCGTCAAGCATCACATGTGATGCTGGCACAGATAACATGTGGGGAGCGCCAGCTTGCACGGAAAACGAGGCAACCGTGCCAGTAAGGCCGTCACCCCCAAATGTGATATTATAAGATCCAACTAAGGGAAATTGGACTTGAATAGAATCAAATAAAGCCATGCCAAAACCTTTTTGAACCAACTCTAAGTTTTCACCACCATCGGTAACTTGTGTGTAACTGGGACTTTCATACACGGTTGGACCAGCCGTGATATTTGCAAAGAGTGTTCTCGCCCTGTCATTTGTTGAGCCGACATAATTGTTTCCTGCATCGTAAAGTCTTACGGTAATCGGCATGACCGTCAAAAGAATTGTTGCTGTGTAAGCAACCGTCGCATGCTCGAATGTTTGCAGGCGAACTGGTTCTCCTGGAGTGACGACCACACTCCACGACACTGCTTCCAGCCCAACGGACGAAAATAAAAGTTCATGGGTGCCGCTTTCCGGAGATGAGAGGACAATCGAATCAAAGAGGACGCTGCTTGTTTCATCGTCTGTTTGCAGCAGAACAGAAGAAACTATATCTGCTGTGTTGCACGACATAGTGATTTCTCTTTGCTGCGTATCAGATCCATTGAGAGGAGATCCACTGATGTCTACGACCTGAATACTCAAAGGGTCAATCGGTGTCGCAAAAGAAGATCTGGCAGTTGACTGTAAACCCTGTGAAAGAATTCCGAGCTTTACCGCGACTCCTGGTAGAATCTCAAGACCAAAACTAGCACTAATCAGTCCTGGTGAGGTGAAAGTCAGCAAGAGAGGGTCCCCCGAGTCTGCTTGCTTTGGGCTAAGTAAAGCAAGGTTTGAAAAAGGACACTCGTCATCAACAGTGGCACAGGACAACTCGGTTGGCTGAGTCGCATCACATCCTAAGCTTGCTCCGTCCAAAGCAGTTTCCTCAAGTTGGCAAAGTCCAGTAGTGTCAGGACTATGTTGAATCGTTATGCGTTGCGCACTACAAGCTCCGGTATCGGGTTCACAAGATGGGCTGTAAGATGTTAACAGTCGGTTTTCACCTCCATCCAATACATAAGCGCGCAGTGGTGAAAGGGCAACGATTTCTGATGCAGCATACACTGCACACGTGCAAGGATAATCAGCGTCATCATAAAGAGTAGTGGCTTCGTCGCATGTCTCTCTTTCAGCGCACGGGGCAGCAATACCAACATGATGAGCTCGCCCGGCAACAATGGTTAGATGGACCGAGACAGCCGCGCTCAACAAAGCATCTTGTGCAACATTGAACGCCAGTGTGAAAGTTCCGAGAGGAGGGCGATACAGTGCCAGAGATTCAAAAGATGCCTTATTGTCAGCGTCCGACAACGCGACAGAGATGCCATCATCATCGGTCTGGAGCGTATGCATCGGATTGCGGATGAGCACTTCGCTTCGAGCCAGCCGCCTGTTGACTCTCGTTATGTATGGATAGAATCCTGATAGCGATTCCCCATGCAAAGCTGCAGAAACAATACGCACATCTTGAAGCATATTTGTTTCAGTGCTATTGTAGGCTGGCAAAGCGCCGGAGAGGTAATTCCCTCCGCCGTCGGCAACTCGTATAGAAAAAATGTCGAGTGGAACAATGTGATCAGAAGAAGCATACATTGAAAAGGTGTCGACATCGACGGCGCCAAGAGATGATGCGTATGTAGTGTCGTTCGCTTGCTGTGCTGTCTGCACGACCAGTGTCTCACGAGTCCCGCTTGACACATATAAGGTGAGTTCGCCTCCTTCAGTAATATTGCCATCGACGTTGCCAAACTCGCCGCATTTTATGACATGCTCACCCACAGATGGCTTCAACATGAGTAAGCCTATTACATCAGCGTAGCCCATAGCAGCGGTTTCAAATGAAGAGATATTGGAGAGTAACGCAGTGTTCGATGAACAGCTTACTTTTCGATTTATTCCATCACGAACACCCACCGTGTTTCCTCCGCCGTCTACGAGGTTCAAGCGAAAGGGTGCAACTTGTACACTTACAGCAGAGACAATATTGCCTTGAGTTTCTAGCTCATCGCATCGCCAACTGTATCCTCCATCCCCGTGTAGCATCTCAATCATTTGAGACGCGGGCTGAACCTCGACTGCGCTGAATTCCATGTAATATGAGCCAGTCTCCTTACATTGAACAGAGATGGAATTTTCAGGAAAATACCAGAAGGACAACGCTTCATCATTTTCAGAAGCAGACACTTCAACGGCTCCTGAGAGCACGAGATCAGATTGCGTGCCAGATTTAACCTCAACAGTGCGACTTGCATGGTCTTTAATAATGTTATTTCCTCCATCGTAAAGATACACAACAATATCATTTGGCACAAGCTGAAGGGGGGAGTCGCAGGTAACGTTTATTGTTTCCGAGCGCGAAGTATTCAAATACGCGGGCACACCCGGTGAAATAGTTAACAGCAAAGTCGAGTACGCTCTCATGTCTGCTGCAAGCCCTGGCAAGCTCGCGTCGAATTGAAGCCAATAAGTGGAATCTTCCCCATTTTCTCCTCTTGTCGGCGAATCAGACTGGCTCATAAAATATAAATCCTTGAAGATAGCAACGCCATCTGTGCTTAAAATCACTGTGGTGCCCGTCAGTAGTGCTCCGGCAGTGCGTTTTTCTAACCTTTCGTCATGGCCGCTTTCGGTATCGTTTGTAGTACTTCGCACCCCAATGGAGTGCCTCAACCCATCATGTGCGTGTACTTGGTTTCCAGCGGTATCCAGTATCATGACAAAAATCACACCTATATCGACGGAAGCAGATGCAGGTCTTGCAATGACGTCATCTGGAATTTCAGACGCTGCTTCAGAAACTGTCCCTGAACTGGCAAAAATCTGTGTTGCAGTTCCTGGTAGGACAGATAAAGTTAGCGAGCTTGCCGCAATCACTTCCTCGCAAGGATTCACAGTGCAGTCCCGCAAATTGAATCCAAAATCATAATCTCCACTTTTGAGCGGATTGTCGAACCGTGGAGCGATAATCAGTGATCCGTAAGTGGTGTTACCGACTGCTGAAGAAAGCTGTAAGGAGGTCACCTGAGATGAAGTCACAGCTGTGATTTCGCAAGACACGGTGAGTCCAGTAGTCCCACCGTTTCCATAGTCGTTTTCTACAGCACGTCCGTGCATATCAATCACTTGAATATCAAAGTTATCCAGTGTCATGTTGCCATCATCAAAAGAATCTGTGTCAGAAGTATAGTGGCTATGGACCATTGTGCGTGTATGTGCCACGGTTAGTTGTTGCGGACTGCCTAATATCGTCAAGCTTGTCCCGGCCGTGTGAAAGTCTAAACCGTTAAGAGTAAAGGAAACCTCAACTTCGCGAGGGTCCTCGTCTGGCAACCAGTGCATTTTCATGTCTGTTTCAAACCTGTTTGCATTCGACATCTGCCCACATCGGTTGTCACCATCGCTAGTTTCCATTATTTCGCATATAGGACAGTGTATTTCAGTTGAGGAGATGAAGGTGGCGTTTTGATCAGAAGTTGCATTTTCGTTGAACCGACAAAGAAGTTGACCAGCGCCAGTGTAAATAAACGGTCCTCCCCTAAGCATGACTATGCCAGGGACACGATCCGATGTTTCACCAGTATACATCACAGCTGGAGGAAAGTACCCGTTTACCAGCACAACAGCTGCACGCGGTGATGTGTAGTACCTGTAAAAGACATGGTCGTCTGTCCATAGAGAGCTTTCATACACGTCTAACGAGCTTCCGGAACTGCTCCCAGGGTTGCCGTCAAAGGATAGCTGAACTTCAGCTAGTCCGGTGATGACTGCACCGGAACCTGATGTAGGTGATACCTGTCCAGAAGACGGTGCATAACAATGTATTTCGGTGCTGCTGACGACGTTCGCTGATACCCAGCCATCGATTGGGTCATCACCGCCTGAAACATTACTATGTCCAAATCGACAAGCTGCAGTGCTATGCACAGGAAATCCTGTTCCCTTTATTGTGATCAAGGTGCTCGAACCTGAAGCCGGTCCATACTTTGGGGACAGCGATAATACTTCCGATGAAGAATACCGTTTATAAGTCGTAGTCGTCGGATTTGAAGAAGCTGTCAGTATGGCGTTCAGATCAGGAATAAAAGTCAACGCTCGTGTAGGTTCTGAAGCAAGAAATGAAGCAACACGCCGGAAGCACCCAGAAGTGCAAGAGTCTGCAACATCGCTCCCTCCGATTTCAATTTTCACGATTCTGGAACTCATTGTCTGCGGCTCACCCGTTAAAGCGTAGAGAAACCCTCCATTTTGGGTACCATCACTTTCAATTGTCATACTGTGGACATCGATTTCCCCTAGTCCTCCAGGGCTACCTCCAGACAATACTAAAGGCGCGTCTAGTTGTTCCTCATCCTCGAAGTCTAAGTCAAACATCCATATACAGCCTGCCCTTCTTGTACAGTCTGCAGCAACACAACCTGCAGCAGCTGTCCCAACATATCCAAAGTCACCATTGATTACCAGGGATGAAAAAGTACTGAATCGACCTTGTCTCGAGTCAACAACTCCTTCGCATTCCACCGGAACAGTGACAGGCCGCCTTGCCCCATCACTGTTGTTGGCGCCGTTGAAGTATATCTCCTCCCCAGCACCGTTGAAACTGCTCTCCGTGGCATTCAACTTGAAAATCGACGGAAAATACATGAACTCGCTGCCTTCTTCAATTCTTGCAATTCTTGAAGACCCAACGAAAATAGCGGTGTTGTGGTCGGCGCTGAACGCAGCAGCGGTGAATCGGAAAGCATCATTGAAATTCAAGCAGCTTTCGCACGTCTCGAACATCAGGTCTGCATATATCTCAAACGACTTAACAGATGAAAGAGATTCGCTTTGCTCGTTGTACTGAAGAATCCCAACGATTGATTTCGTCCCGGCATCTTTCGGGGTCATCTTGTACAGTAGCGTGGCTTCGTTTTGGTTGACTGTCATTGCATCCAGCGTCCAGTTGCCGTTACCACTCGGAGCATAGCTAGAGCTCGCGTTCCTATCATTCTCTGTTGCAAGTGTTGTCGCAGCGCCATCCCAGCGAAAAATCCGGAAGTGAAACTCATAGTCTGATTCGACCGATCTCCACATGTTTAAAGCAGCATATACATGCGTGTAGCTTCCAGATGTGTCTAAAGCGAGTGAGCGATATCCACCCGGCCCAACCCATCCATGAGCAGTCTGTTCGACGGAATTCCAGCCATGCATGGACTGACCACCTGGATGACTTTGGTTAGCACAACTTGCGGAGTTACTGTTTAGCCCGGTTCCACACCAAGATTCATCATCGGGATACATGGGAAAGGGCTGATCGGTTTTTCCGGGTCGCGAGGGACCCGTATCGCCCCAACCGGGAGCCGTATTATCGGCATCTGCTATTGATGTGATTTCGACAACGGAGTCATAGCCTTGCTCGTCGTAAACCAAAGCGTACACAGTTCCAGGTTTGTTTGTGTCGTGGGCAACATCCGCGGCCAAACGATCGCCTTCAACACCGGATGAAGTGGTGTAAACATAGCCGTACGTATCATCGCGCCTCTTTTGAAGACTAAGTCCTGATCGAGTCTGGGTATGTACGTTCGGATACATGCATGAAAGATGAACTCACTTGTCAGTACTATTATGCAAGGGCGGAAAGACAGACATGTTTAGTGAGAGAAGTGAAAAAGTGTGCGGACCAGAGAGCAATCGACGCCTGCACGGTCGTGTTTGCACGAACACGTTCCGTCAACCTGCAAGAAATAGTAAGCATCGAGATCATGCGTTAGCTGGGCGAACGATGTCGACATCATGCATGGCGATGCCACGGCCACACATCGCAAGCGTATAGAGGAGTCAGTTTGAAGCAACGACTCCTTCGGAAATCACCAAGAAAGCGCACCTCACAGACACCATAACCGCTGTCTGCGCCGCATCCCTTCGGACAGAAGTCGTACGTGTGGAGAGCCACAAGTTGATAAGCAAGCAGCTGCACAACTATTAGTCGGCCGATGAAACGTGCTGCTCTCATTTCATCGGTCGTGCGGTTGTGCCATCCAGGAGGGGTTAATGTGTTTGTTGTTTTCAAACATTTTTTAAGTTCGTCGTCATCGTCGAATAAATAAGTAGTACTTGTAATAATAATAATAATAATATCGATCGATCGATCTACTAGCTAATAAGTACCCCACCACACTACGAAAACGAATTTTCTAAAAACGTTCTAAAAACGTTCTAATTCTTCAAAACTGGTGTTTTTCCTTCTAACTCGACGAAATCACGATTTAGAACTTTCTAAAAACGTTCTAAAAACGTTCTAAAAACGTTCTAAAAACGTTCTAAAAACGTTCTAAAAAAAATAGAACGTTTTTAGAAAATTCGTTTTCGTAGTGCCATTCAGACCGTCAATTTACGACATGTAGCGAGCGTTGATAGGTGAAAACGACCGAAGGTTGTTCCTATCAATCCTCACGCTAAATCAGGAAATTCCGGTCTAGGGGTCAACGAACGAACGAACGAACGAATGAAACAACCAATATAAGCCGCGATAATGCACTCCCTCCTGTTGAGTGAGAGCTCGTAAAAGCCATGGACACTGATACCTTTATTGGGACCTGGTGTACGGTTTTCTTCTTGTTATGCGGGGGTTACGTAGCCAGTAGCTAGCTAGTGCTTACGGAGGTACGCAACACGCAAACGCTCTGCATCGCCCGGAAGGGAAGAAAGAGAACCGAGGAACTGGGTATCGACGAAGGAACACGAGTGCACGCCATAATCCATTCCGTGTTTCGGGGAGGATGATGCCAAAAGAGATGAAGAAAACCTTGCTCATTATCAGCGCGGTTTTATGGGCGTGGCCTGTTTCCTCGGATGAGGCGCCATTGCCAACACTTCACACGGTGTTCTCTACAGAGTGCAATCCTTACTTCGATTGGCAATCACTTGGTCTGATGTACAGCCACCGTAAGGTACAGCAAATGGGAGGTTTTACCCGGCTGATGGCGTGCGACAAGAATCCGCCTCCTGGTGTCCACATCGTTCCTGACACGCATGTACATCCTAACTATGCTGTCCATCCCCGGACGAAGGACTCATACTCACCTTATAATAAACCTTATTCCATCATGCACTGGTTGCTACATGTGAAACCTACTGCAGATTACATCGTCGTACTCGATGCGGACATGGTATTTCGCAAGGCGATTACCGCAGCTATGCTTGGTGTGGAGAAGGGACGTCCTGTGTCTGCACATTACGGGTATCTCATAGGTATCTTTAAGGAGAATTTCATGAAGGTGAAAGAAAGGGTGCCAAATGTTGACAAAGCACAACAAGTTGGTGGATTCACGGTCATGCACCGCGAAGATCTCGAGCAAGTCGCCCCCCGTTGGCTTTACTGGACTGAAGAAGTGCGCCAAGACCCACAAAGTTGGAGCAATACTGGTGATATTTTCAACGCAAATGGCAAGTCTGGACCACCATGGATATCTGAGATGTACGGTTACGTATTTGCGTGTGCGGAAGTTGGTGTGAACTTTAAAGTTTCGAACAACGTCATGTTATATCCAGGATATTCACCACCACCTGAACCATGGCCTGCCGTTTTACACTATGGAATCACATACAATGTGGATGAATACGCATTTGATAAGCACTGGTACATGGGTCGAAGTGATTTCACGACATGTCCCGGCAGAGTCTTTAACAAGCCTATGCTACCAGAGGAGCTGAGTGAAGAGCCGGGAACTGAGGAATATCGAAGGAAAACAGTGGCTCTCACTGTGGCGCAGAGTCTATATGAAGCTACAAAATGGTGGTCGGGAAGCTTTTGTGGTGAAATCCTCCCTGATCCTCCAAAGCAATCATACAGCTGTAGTAAGGATGTATCTAATGGTGTAGTCTTATGTCAAGAGCTTAAGGGCAAGCAAGCAGAAGAAATGCTTCTACAACGACTTAGGGGGGGAGGTTCACAGAAAACGCACGAGAGTTGCACAGAGATCTCTACTGACTGTTGTGGTTGGGCTGCGACTGGGGAGTGTGACAACAATCCAGGATTCATGCTCGAAAAATGCCAGAAGTCATGCAACTTATGTAGTGTCAGCTGTCAAGAAGACTGTTGTCCACCAAACACACCTGCTGCTCATAGTATTGAGCAGTCGCCTTCATCGTCACCAAAACAGGAGGTGACCGAAATCGAAGCACAGTTTGTCGACGCAGCAATTCAGGAGCCCCTTGGAGTACATGCCGAGGCTGTCCATGTTGAATTACACGCAGCCGCGGGACCACAATCCAAGTTATCTTTCCGTGAGAGTATGGTTTTGGCTTTTATTGCAGGATCTCTCCTCACCTCTTTGCTAATGCACAGTTTCTCTCCCCGAAAAAAGCTGGAGCGTCACAAAAATCGTAGCTCGTAACGATTTGATTGTAAAGAGTGTGAACGCAAAGCAAGCAAGTGTTTAGCAAGTGCCATTAATCTCGTCAGCATTTATTGTCTTGTCCCACTTCTTTGAGTCGAAATCTGGCACAGACCTGTAACTCCGCTTCTGTCCCGTTGCCTTTTCCAACTTCTTGTACTCAAGATGAATACCTTGTGCTGCTTCCCGCCAATCTGGAAACGCAAAATTTACCGCCGCCTTCCAGCCAATCCCGAGATTCACACCCCAGTGAACGGAACCGTAGTCCGTAGCGATATACTCAGAGGGTCCTTGAAGATGACGATATACATGAATGCGCTTTCCTTCCTTGCTCGTCCACGCTGATACAGAAGCTGGATCAAGCCAAATCTTTCGCTGCTCTAAGCAATCGATAGTGTACTCGTCACCGAGCATTTCACGCAGATACTCATGAAGGACACCTATGTCATGTCGAGGTACAGAATACCACGCTGCCCATGTGTGGGATCCAGGAGGTGCAATTATGACATTCGCGGAACCGAAGGCATAATCCTCTATGTGACAGCAGAACACTGATCCTGGGTTCATTAAGTAAAGCCACGGAGAGATGATACCTGCGCCCCAGAGCAAACCACGGATGCTTGGAGGTAGATTAGATTGCTCATCAGAGTCTCTAGTTTTACTTGACATCACTTTTATCAGCTGATCTTGTGGAGTGCAGCGACGTTCACAGGTGCCAAGCAGCTTCCGTAGTATCGATCCCTCGCTACATGCAACAGAAGAAGGCTCCCAAAGGTGCGCAGGGGGGGGATTTTCTGAAGGTCGATACCCCGAACTTGCGTGTGCACTCAGCGCGTCAAGTGCGACAGAAGAAAGGTAAGACGTTCGCAATGGTACGCGCGAACGCAGTGTCCGTAGAAAGAGACGCTCGCGCTGTGAAGAACCGAGTTCTTGGTAGGGTGCGCATGAACCCTTGAACGACTTATCAACATCCAAAAGCATTTGTCCAAACGATACGTCGCCCAGATTTTGGAGATTTTCTTCTGTCATTGTAACGCTCAGCTGGTTGCCATGTGGAAGCGTTTGCTGCAGCAAAGCAAAGTGACCATTCAGTGATTTAACTTGCGTTTTGTTGTCCTCCATCCATCTCAGATCTAAGAGAGCACTGCACTCTCGTGACTCATCCCAGACACTGTCACACTTTATCTTCATGGCACCCTGGCGACGCAAAGTGGCCAGGGATTCACCGTGGCCTTCTTGGCCTTGCAGAACATCTCGCGGCGATGATGAACCAGCAGAAACAAACCTTCCTTCGCGCGCACCATGAAATCCGTTGTTAAAATCGTCTTCGCCGATTCCCATCCAACCAGGCTCCAGGGGGTTTATTGCTGGTCTTGGTTCTTGTAAAGTCCTTGCAGACTGTTCAGATGCTTGCTCGGCGTTGAACTGGGGAGCTTCCTCCGTCGCTTCCCAGCAAGTCCCCTTTCCGAGTTGGACGGGATCGAGAACGTCGTGAAGATCATTGGGAGAAGACACAACACCTTTCGACTCCATACCTACGTCTGTACCCGCACCAGCTGATGCGGCGAACATGTCATCCGAACGCAGATTGAAAGAGGCTCTGAACAAATTGACCCGCAAATAAGCTTTGTGCGAATCGTTTCGAGTTCGACCGATGTCTCACTGGATAATGTGTTTCAAGCTCGATCGTACGCACGTGCTCTATTCGATTACACGGCAGCTACTCTTCTGCCGTTCCTAACCACCGCGAAAGATGCACCGGCAGTCGTAGAAATGGTGGAGCGGGTGTCGTGTCCAGTACCTTTTGTAACTTCGTTCGTTCTGAGATGAACAATAATAAAATTGGCAAGTTAATTTCAGAGACTCGCGCTCGGGTTTCGCTCCATTCTTGGCGGCGGCGCCGCCCGGTAAAAAGTTTTGCTGTCCTGTCCATGACAGACTCCGTTAGCAGCGGACGCCTTTACCAGGGCGTCGAGAGAGATGGGTTCGGAATGCGCATGCTCGCCTCAATGGGATGGCAAGAAGGAAAGGGCATCGGGAAGAGCGGCTCCGGACTCGTGAAACACATACACGCCAAAAAGCGAGCGGTGAACTCAGGGATAGGAGCGGATGCAAGGTCTGACTCTTCCGGGAAAATCGACTGGACTTTGAACGCAGTATCCTTCGAAACCATTCTGAAGGGATTGAATCAAACGTACACTACACTTGATACCTCGATGGCATCGAACGAAGGCACGAACAACAAGCAGGCTCACGTGCGTTCCGACGTTGTCGGACAGGGGGTAAAAAAGAAAACAGCTCGAGCGGGCAGGACGTCGGTGGCACATCAAGGTAGATACCAGAAGAGAGAGTCGCAGAAAAGGGTTCAAAACTATTCTGCAACGGACTTGAACGCTATTTTGGGCGGTGTCGGAGGATTCTCAGCCGCTCCTACGCCCATGTACAGCAGTGGAGGACATAACGCTGAAAAAGCCAAAGCGGACAAAAGCGACGCTGTGCAGAGGGAAAGCAAAGAAGAGAAGAAGCGGAAACGCGAAAAACGCGAGGAAAAGAGAAAGAAGATATTGTCGCCGACGTTGCCACCCGAGACTACGGATCTCGTTACGAATTCGCCTCACACGATCCCTCCACCCCCTCAAGATTGGTGGGGATGGGCAGTCGGATTCATCCCATCTGGATACCATGGGAGTGGGACGCAGGAAAAGGTCGCTGAAGTGGACAGGCGCGAACGAGGCTTTAACGAAGCTGATCAAGAGCAACTCGCACTTGCAGCCCACGATGGGGCAAATCGGGGAAAAAGGGGTCTCGGCGTGGGTACCACGACTGTGAACTCTTTGAAGAGCGAATTCGTGGGGAAAAGGTTCAAGTTTTCTGATAATTTTGAGGAAGGGGTCGAGGGAGAAGTTTGCACAGAGATGGTCAAGGAATCGCTTGATGGTCCGACAACAGTGAAGGTTGCTAAGAAGATCATCAAGAAAGCCGGTGGTTCCATGGATCTTTCTGATCTACTCAAAAAAGTTACGAGGAAGATGTCTCTGAATGATGATGGACATGCACAAGGGATGCCAGAATACCAGGCGAAAGTGAAATCACACCTGAAGGACTGCGGTGTCTTTTCAGTCGTAGATGGAAAAAGCAAGGCCGCCGTCGTAACACTCAAGGAAGCACGCGACCGACAGGAATCCAAAACGAAATACTTGTAAAAAACATCTTTAAGTTTCACAAGCACTACAACATCTTGTACTCGCTCGCTGATTACAATATGCGTAGATGATTTTGGAAAGCGCATACGTTATTGAAGATCGGAAGGCAGTTCATCAGCCAAGAGATCATACTTCGGTCGCTCGGTCATTTTGCGCAATGCATGTTTCTCGTGTACGTCCTTTCTCTTCTGGATGGACTGAGTACGCACCATATCCACCACCTCAAATCTAACTTCGCTCGTATGCTTCGTTTCTGGCTCAATTCTGATGAGTTTACCAATGGCGCCGATTGCGAGACCCGCATACCAGCGATAATTATCCTTATCATTCTCTTTCCATGGATTGAAAACTGCACGGTCACTGAAACCGGTGACCCCAAGAGGAGACATGTCGCGCAAGAAGACTGTGCAGCCAGTGCCAACCTCTACACCGGTATCATTGTGGGTGTTAATGTATACTCGATCGGTTAGACCTTTAAGTTGAAGCCATTCCTGGTCTTCGGTCTCGTCAGTGAAGCGCACTCTTGGCTTTGTCGGATGAAGCGTGTTGTCTAAGTAGACGCAGTCTTCTAGTCCAATGTAGCTGGTCGTCGGCTCCTCAATGTCTGCAACTGCGACGTGCGACTTCAACGCAGCAGCACATTCAAATGATTCGCTTCCTGTATTTTTCACATTCAAAGACACGTTAATGGCGGTGTGCTCCAACGAGATATCCATAGTGAGGTGAAAGCTGTGGTTCCACATTGCCCGTGTAGCTTCTGTATCGAATACCTCAATAGTTACGTAGGGGAATTCTCCGTGCTTGTCCTCGTGAAGGCCTGTCTGGACGATGGACCACTTCATTCCCTTCACAAATCCGTCGACAGGAATTGAGTTTTCACCAAGAGGAGAGCCCGCACGCTCACCTCCCACGCCGAACTGTGGAAAGCAAAACGGATTGCCCCATTCAATAGCAGATAAATCCGTGAAATCTGTACCGTCGGGTGTGTAAAACACTTCACCACCGTTAGCCAGGACCCAAGACAAGATGTTTGCGCCGTGAAGATAAACATCACAGCAGCTTCCGCTTGGATGCGTCAGAGTGACCTTGGGCAGTCCACCGCGTCCATCTGTGACACGAACAAACCCAGGAATCGCATGCTCACGGTTTAACGCCATCGTTTCTGTACTGTCTACGATGCCGATGTCCCTGTGATCCAAAGTCGTTCGAGAGAAAAGAAAAAGGTCAGCCAAAACTAAACCGACCTGGAATCTCACTGGGGCGAACGAGAGAAGAGGCGGCGTGGTAAAAAGGCGGTTTTCGCGTGTCACAACGCGAGGGGCTCGAACCTGCTCAGCTCATCCACATCAACGCCGATATCCTCTAATCCGAGAGCCTGAATCGAAACGGACTTATCGTTCACGGAGTCACCCTTGCTTTCGTTCGCTTTTCCACCTGTGGCGATGGCCGTCACTCTTGAGGTGCGCGTCCTGCGGCGGCGGCGGGAGGGGGGGTTCGAAAAAAACCTCTGATGCAGCTTTTGGCTCGTGTCACCAGTAGCAGCAGAAGAAGCCTCAGGAAGGCGTTTAGCTCTGCTCGGTATGACACATAATCTTGACGCCAACATTGCGCCGAGGGTACCCTGGTTCCGTGGGTTCGGGCCTCGAGGAATGAGAGCACAGCACGGTGGGGAAGCGACAAAAACTCTGCTCCATCCAATTTTCTGCCTTCTTGTTGGACTCATCATTTTCATGATTTATTCAATGGCTTCATTATTTTCATCATCTATGACAATAATAATGATGAATATCTTCATGAAAAATCCATTATCATCAATACCTCGTATGTATGTAATAAGAACGAACTCATATATATGTCATCAGCTAATTCGTTAATTCGTGTCCCACAAGTTATTGGACGCGACCAGGAAGACCTTAAAGTTGACGAGAGGAATCGTCGGACGAAATGAGCTTTAGCGGATGGGTGTCATGGAGATACTGGTTATCACCTATCGTTCACATGCCCGGGACACGCGTTGTCAAAAGGCGAAATCATCTCCGCCTAGCCCGAATGCGAGCACATGACGGTCAGTTGAGGGGCGAAGCCGGCGAGGACCGCACCTTCGTTCCCTCAAGTAGAGGCGTCCCTGACACGCAGCTTGGGGATGTAAAACCACATGTCGCAGAGAAGCAGCGAGAGTTTCTACTACAGTACGTCAACGAGGTAGAGCTGGAACATTCCGAGCACTTCTCAAAGTTTGCTCCGCCCGAGGTTGAAGAGGCGATGCGCGAAACAATAAAAAGCTTACTTGGCTCACTTCCTGTGGAGTACTTCACCATGTCAATATCCAGTGTCACCGAGAATCTTGCACAACTGATGTTTAGCATGATGATGACGGGCTACATGTTTAGGAATGCACAATATCGTTTAGAGCTGCAGAAGAGCGTTTTATTATCCACCAGGGCATCTCTAAAGGGCGCAGTTCCAAGGTGCTCAGTGGAGCTGAGCGAAGGTACGCCAGATGCCGTTGAATATGTTTCAGAGCTCGAGTCCGAGATAGAGGCGCTTCGCGCGGAAGTCGAGCGTCTCACACGGAAATCAAACGACTCATATCAACGGCAAAATGAGCTGCTCGACTATATTAAAAGCATGGAGCCTGAAAATCTTCGTGACCTAACGAGCGATGCTGGTGTTGACGTGCTCGATGCCATGAACGCTCTCATCAAGAGACTTCTTGGCACGGATGACACCTGCAAGCTCGCGTCAACGACATCTGAGGTGACGAACACGGAACTATCTAGGATGGTAAAGTGGATGATGGTCGTAGGATACAGCCTGAGGTCGATAGAAGTAAAGTTCGAGATGGAAAGATCCCTTAGTTTCCCCGAACACGGCAAGAGAAACATCGGAGACAGGACAGGTTTGTAGGAAATTGAAGTAAAATCTGTGTTCCAACGTCTACGTGCGCAAGCTTTACTAGCTAGCTACAAAATTCCCAAGCTTTACTCGAAAATGGCATGGCGTATCTTGAAGTCACATTTCTCACGGCTATCGATCGCGACTTGTGTGGTTGTAAGGGATGGACGTCCGAGGCGGGTTGTGCAATGCCGCAGCCATCCTGGCTTCCCGCTGTGCAAGCACAACTGTTGGGTCGCCTCCCTGAAAAATTCATTTAATATCGAAACTGGAATTTCCAGTATACCAGATATTAAACTGATAAGAACAGATACTACACTTGATCTTAGCCAAAAGGCCGAGAAAGGTATGGGAATTCGCGCTCACAAGACGAATTTAAGAACATTTGTACGTCGTATGAAAATAAACTCGAGCTATGGGTTAAGAAATGAAATACCTACTTTTGCAGAAAAAGAAAAAAACTAATCTTGCGAAATAAATTCACCCATAACTCAGTTTAGATGTACAGTTTTCGTAAGAAGTAATTATACCAGTGCTTACTCTCCGCATCAGTCACCCGGGGACTGGTTCAAAAAATCTTGTTTGCCGCCTTTTACTGCCAACAACAGAGAGACCCAGTCGTCTACCCGGATACGAAATTTTTTGTCTGACCCATCAGACTTTCACCACAAACACAAAAGCCAACCTCGCCCTATATAAGTCAAAACCATCGAGTCGCTCAGTCGCATCGACAAGTGCCCTAGTCTTGGGATGAATTCGCGGGTGAGACATCTTCGCGAAACAATCACAAGTGAGAGGGATGGATATATTTGTCTACGTTTCCGAAGAAAACGCTTCTTTCATCGCATCGAGCAACCAAACATGTTGCAACTTAGACCCACGCCGGTCGTATTCTTTCAAAGCCGCTGACAGACATAAGGTGCGTTAGAAACCTTCCGTGCGACGAACAGCGTCTTCGCGAAGTGCGATTGTTTGGTTTGAAGGGGCGAGAGCCGCGCGCACGCAGCCTCACCCTTCCATAAATTATCTCTCGGAGACGGCCTCTAGGACCGTTCCGGTCTTTCGCCGCGACCGTAGTGCTAGGGCAGCAGTTCGAGACCCCGCCCGGTCTGCATGAGCACCGGGACGACAGAGCAGGTAAGTATGAGGACCATTATGTTCAGTGGTAGTATTTATATTTTACAACGATTTATAAAATTGATTTTGAGTTATGGCTTGGTTTGTTTGATGAAATTACGTAAATATCAGAAAACTCGCCGTGCGGCGTGCGCCGTGCGACTCGCGAGTTTTTGACGCGAGACGCGAGAGGAAAAAAAAAAATGATTCGCGAGCATCGGCGTGTGCTGACGTACTGCACCTGCCGTGCTTCAAAGGAGAGTGCACTGGACGTATCTCCGTTTGTAAGGCTTCCGGGGGCGCTAGATCTTTTATCATACTGCTTTATGAGACTCTGATCTCCGATGAGCATACATAGAAGGGTGTTCAGGGAGTGCGCCTGCTTTCAAAGGAGACTGACAGGGGCTTCCTTCCACAGCCGCGTTTTCACGTCTAGCGAACCCTCCCTCGGTAGACTCCTCGCGATGAGGGTGGAATCATTCGACGGTTGGTCTCACTCTTTCGCTTCAGCTGGACGAATTCAAGGTGTAGGCGTTGTCCCGTTAGAACTTCGACATGAGAAGCGGAGAACAGTGCGTCCCACGGCTCTCGAATAACTCCTCTCCCCCACTACAGGTCACGCACGTTCCTAACAAATCCTTTCCTCCCACCTGTTCACCAGGCGATCAAGCGTCTGCTGTATCGAGCGAAACAGCGGGGATTTCTTGAGCTTGACATAATGGTCGGCGAGTGGGCAGAACGAACGTTGCCGGCACAAGGTGATGGGTTTTTGTCATCTTTCTCGCAGGTACTTGATGAAGAAAACCCGGAACTGTTTAAGTGGCTCACAGGTCAGGAGCTTCCTCCTCCTAGAATGGCAGCAAATGTGGCGTTCACGTCGTTGCAATCTCACGTGTTAAAGTTCCTCAATGATAAGAGTGACAGTGCAACCAGAGCAGCTAGAGGGCGAGAGTGGGTCCGAGGATGGAACGACAGCAGCGGGGGAAACCAGTGACAAGAAAAACCAGGTCGAAGCTGAGCTACGGCGGGAGTGTTCAACCGATGAGATGTTAGCCTGATACAGTATTTTGCCTAAAGGAGGATTATCTACAATACAGTGTCTCACACGCGTATATATGAATGATATCATGCACTCGGCAATACTCTCGTACAAGTACTGAACAATTTACGGGGTACCGATATGATTCGGCTATTGGATAGCTCTCTGAGATCTCACCACTAAAGAGCGACCTTTTGCGATATAATAACACGCCAACTTTCTTTGAAAGAATGTCGTTCGATCCTGCAAATGCAACTGCTCTCTGCGCAGAACACAGAGACGACGGTGTTGCCATTCAGCCCATACGCTTAAGTTTTCAAAAGCGATTCTGCGACGGCAATCCTGTGCCGTTTGGAGCGACGACACAATTCACTCAGATCATCCAGTGATTTTCTGAGTGTGTGACCATCTCCTGATTCAGCAAACCTAGACACTGAATGAAAAAAAACGTCTTTATCTCTTGGAGAGGCCACGTGGTCTGGGATGAGACTGGTGGCCTCGCCAAGCCACACAACAGACTGCGCATGAGTACATGAAAGCAAAGCAGCAATCACGCCAGTTATATCAGATACGCGAGAAGAGGGTAAGGCGCCAAGCGCACCGGCTAGTAATGAACGCACCAAAGCCCCTCCACGCGGCGGCAATACTTGTCCAAGAATGTCAACCAGGTCCTCGTTCCGAGCATACAGCAAGTTACGCGTAAAGTCAAGCATAGAGCAACAAGCTTCACGATGCTGGACATGAAGCCCACAGATAAGCATGTCCAAAGTAGATGCCACAATTCGTGGATTCGCCAAAGCCTTCGGGCAGTACTTGAGACAGGTTTTCACTAGCAAGAATGCATCGTCAACAACGTCAGGGGCGTCATCAAAGTCAGATAAGGTCTGCAAAGTTGCTGCTGTTCTGAGGATCACCTCCTCGACGCTGAGACATATAGCCTGAGTACACGATTTATCATTACCAAAGCTTCGAACAAGTTCATTCACTGCAAAAAGCAAACTTGATTGGCGCCGTTGAGCGAATAGTGATGTGTATATGGAAGCCGCCGAATTAACAATATCCGTGAGGCGATGTCTGTTGAGGTTAGATGGTTGGGTCAGTATCACAGCCAGAAATGAAGTGCGGAAATAGAACGAAAAGATTATGAGAAATTGCAGAACGCATTCAAGACCTACCCTGAAGTTCTAATTGCGTACTTAATACAGCGACAAATATGTTCGGTACACCGCATATCAGTGTTGCCGCAGCTTACAAGGGCACGTGAGACCATAGGCCATAGCTCATGGAAAGACGTCGCGACAAGCTCTGGATGCGACACATATCGCATGACAGCCGCGAGACAATCAAAATACTTCACTACAATATTTGTGTCAGGCTTGACACTGACCATGACCTCTGGAAACATAGCGTTCAAAAGCACCGAAATTGGAGCGAGCAAGGCGGATAATACAGGATCTGCTTGCTCTACGGGCAACGCAGTTGTAACATGACCAAGACCCTCAATGATCTGGATGACGTCATCTGCGTGCATTTGAAAATGATGCGACGCTGATGGGCTGGACATGTTTTGGGTCGTACCTTGTGAATCTGTCATAGAGTTCAACGCCATCACATATAGCTGCACCAAAGGATCAAGAAAAGTCACTAAATGGTCAGCAGCAGCATCGCAGAGGTGCTTGAGCGCCAGAGCTGCAGCTCCCCGTGTATCTGTATGTTTGCTGACTAGAGCGTGATGTAAAACACCCAAAAGTTTCTGCAGCAGCATGGAATCCGTTCCGAGAGCAATGCTTGCAGACACCCTGGTTAGAGGAAAAAATGATGTTGTTAGTATGTTCATGCACGTGAAACGAGCACACACAGGATTTGCTATCAACGCAAATGTTTCGTGACTCACCATTCACTGTAAGCAGAAATTGTCAACACCGCAGTATACAGAAGTTGAGGGTGCTCAGGAAAATTTGGCAAGGATGCCAATATCGACAGCAACAACAGGTCACCAGCAGGCGGGGGCTCCTTGCTGACAGAACGCACACAATAAAGCGATGCTTCGAGGCGACGCCAATCAACGCCGGTATTCTTCGGCGCTGAGTCTGTTGCTTCTGCCCTATGAAGCTCCTGAATAGGTGTTGACACGATATGAAGCGTTTGGATAGCACCCACGACAGAAGCCGCTTCTGTCAGTGTATCAGCAATCGCGTAACGCATCCGCTTGAATTCACGGTATTCTTCTCCGGTCCAATGTTGAAAATCTTCGGGATATTGCAATCGACCTAATGGAGGGTTCGCAGAAAATGGTGACGGGTAATCAGCAAGGTTGTAACGTTAGAAGCAACACGAGTAAATACTATACGGAAAAAGAGACGTACCTATCACGTTGTGGATCAGTTGAACATATGCCGGAAAGAATAGCTGTTTTCGTCGATTAAGCTCTTCAGCACCTTCATGAGACGCATTCCTTTGCTCTCTTCCAGTGAGCACATGAGATAACTTATGCCAAAACACGAAGCTCATTGTTGCGATATCAGTGTCAGGATACGCAGTCACAATCAGAATGGACTCAACAACCGCGAGGGATTCCCGGTTCCCCTAAACGAGAAAAAAAAAGTGGAGAGAAGGTCAGTCAGAGAGCAAGGCTTTATTTATCAAAGGAAGACGCTCACGGGACAAATCGTACCTCAGCTATGACTGCGACATACTCTTCACCGATTTCGGCAAGAAGTCGAGATATCCCTTTCGCAATCTCATCCAACGAGCCTTCAGACTGAGAGGCTGCTAATAACGCGGGCTTTAAATCCAAAACACTAGAAACGATGACTTGAACTAGCTGAAGTGAAGATGCAGGTATAGAGTTATGTCTATCACCGTCCCGTGAATCCATAACTTGTGCTCTTGTCGCGCGAATCAGCTCACACGTAGCATCGACTGCATGGTCAAATTGTGAGGGCCTTGATTCGTGTGTTGTGAGAGACTTGAGAGCAAGTAAAGTGAGTGGATGAGCACAAAGGGTCGCGGCGTCAATCTGTGGTGCCTGAACAGGCAGATCATCGGCGTGCAGGCGCCCTTGACTCAATCGTACCCAGGCAGCGAACGCGTCAAGAGAATGTTCATACACGTTCTTCGTGTTCATTGACATTTGCTCAAGGCAGGAAGAAATCATGGTGATAGCGGACTTGCTCTGCATGATTAATTCACGGGCAAAACTACGACGACGTTCGGGATGCACCGCGGGGCGATAACTCCCGGCTTCCTGAGGGAACACGACGAGGAGTTCAAGTAGACAAGATAAGCGCGACGGGTCTGATCCATCACCAGTTATACGTGTAGCTAACCACTGTAATGCGCCGATGTCATCCCATTCTGTGGCTGGCAAGTGGGCTGCCAAACTTGCCATTGCTACCGCAAGCTGCGTGCGCACCGGACCCTCGCCATGTTTGAACAACAAGGCAACAAGGGATTCCCGAAGTGATCCTATTGCCCCAGACGGTAGCTCTGCGAAATCTTGTTGGACCTTTTGACAGCGCAGCGAAAGAAAAGGGAATATATGTCAGGAACGGTAGGTCGATTTGAAAAGGGTCAGTTGACAGGTCGCGTCCCCGATGGGAAGTTAAGGGACCAACGCAACGAAATCTAACAAAACATAGGAAGTTGGACAACCTTTCGCTTCAAAGCTTGAGCGCTCATGAAGTTCACCTCAGGTGTGTTTGTTGGATCGTGCAGCACGGCATCACAAACCGTCCAGGCCTCCACATCTTCTTGGAAACGCTCTAGCCATTGTTCAGCTTGTTTTTTAACTATTGCTTCAGGGTGGTGATGGAGAGCCTGTGGAAGTGCACGGATGCGAAGGACCTTGGCGTAAGCGGTGAAAGGGGAATCCCATGGCTGCTTCTTAGAATGGACGTGTCTTCCTCACCTGGACAGCTTCCTTGAACTGGGCGATAGCCTCCGCCATCACGTCTTCAGCTTCTACAAATACAGGACCACCTCGACATCTACGGAGTGCGTGTGCACGTACTGGTAGCGTACTGCGAGCTCATTTTTATGAGGATACTTTCTACTCACACTAGCTACATACGAGAACGAAATCCCTAAAATCGCACTAAAATCCAGGAATAATGACAAGTTTCACATGGATAAACCTAACCCTAGTTTCAAACTTTTAATCACTATTTCCTGCACATTCGTTTGCCCGCCTTGCTTGCTACGTTCGTTCTGCGCCTGTTTTCATCAATTATTATGGGAATATTCGAGATATTTTTTCCGGTTGTTAAAAGTATGTTCCCGCCATCTCTTCTCTCGCTCGCAGCTGCGCTGACGCGCACGCGCTTTCCCGCATGACGACCCCGCAAGTGATACTTAATGTTCGCTACGATGATGATCCCACCGTGTACCATGTGCTCTATCGTCCAGATTCTCAAGGCGAAGATCTTAACAGAAAGGTGAACACGCTCTTCGAAAGCAAATACCCCGACGGAGAGTTTGAAATCTTCGTCGATTTGAGCCCGGAGGGTGTGACGCCGCGAGTGAGGATCGACAAAGGAGGCATCGCCGATTGCCTTCCACCAACTGAAGACGGGACACGATTTGTACATCTGGACTGCTTCTTGAAGAAGGTTGCCGCACCTGTTCAATCAACTTCACCTCCGACCGCTGCGACTGGACGAAAACCAACAGCTGCAGAGCAAGGTCTTTGGGACAGATGGACGGCTATTTTCGCTGCTGTCTGCGTTGCCTCTCTCAAAGTCTTTCTTCATGGCGATAACAAGGGTACGTTCCTGCCTATGGGGCAGCAGCCGGATGATAGTGTCAAGTTGGTCGTCTGGAAAATGAGAAAGGCGGCTCTTGACTTTCATACGGAATACAAGAACTCCCACCCACTTCCGCACCCCAAAGAAAACATCGTATGTGGACATCACGGTTATACAGAAGTCTGCGAGGCGTTTTGGAAGAGGAAGATCGTAAAAAGGATCGAATACTCGAGAAAGTGGACAGATGAGCAGAAGAACGAGGCCATATCTGCCCAGACGGCCAGAAACGCCGCTGTTGCTGCTGCTGCTGCGAGGAGGGCTTCGGTCCAGCCCGCGGGGACTCCCGCCCAGGGTCAACAGATGTTGGCGGGGCTTAGACGAGATTCGCCTCAAGATGAAGGAGCACGCCGAGAGCGTTCGATGATTGACATTCCCCGCTTCACGCTAGCTCTTCCGTCTGCTCCTACTGGTGCTGCCGATGCTGATACCGTTGGTGGTACCGCTGGTCTTGTTCCTGCTGCTGATGCCGCTGGTGGCTCCGTTGTTGCTGGTGGTGGTGGTCCTGCTGCAGCTGCTGCTGGTGCCGCTGGTGCTTCTGCTGCTTGTGCTGCTGCTGCAGCTGCTGCTGCTACTGCTGCCCCTGCTGGTGGTACTGCTTCTGCCGCTCCCGCTGCTGATCTTGCTGCTGGTGATGCTACTGGTGCTTCTCCTTCTCTCGGTTCACCTGCTGGGGATGGCAACGGTGGCAGTGAAGAACTTCCCGGCGCATTCGATGGCGCCTTTATTGATGACGCAATGCAGCGTGCCGAACTGGTTATTCAAGATAGGAGGATCGCGACCGCCGCGAACCAGTCGGCCAGGGTTCGGGCCCAGAGGTCAAATGACGATGAGCAGGAAGATGCAGCGTTCAAGCAGGCTCTCGAAGATTCGAAGGACAGTGCGGTTTCTGTCATAAGTGCTGAGTGGAAAAATCACGCGGCGGCGGTGCGGAGCAGTATCACTCCTCTGGACAAGGATTGGTTCAAAAGAAGCAAAGAGGATGTTAAACGTTTTATCCAGGGCGCGCTTCAGAAACTGGACATCGACAGCTACAAAGAGAAATTCGGAGACTTTCACGTAAATGCTGTTAAAGTCGGTGTTGAACTTGGCATTCTCCCCGCGAATCGCCAAGGAGGCAATTGGAGAGGTGTGACATCGACATGGCAGCTTTGGCTTAAGAAGTATCTGGCTCACCATAACCCTGTCGCTGATCCCGCTGATGTCGCTGATGATATTCCCGCTGCTCCCGCTGCTGCTGATGATGCTCCCGCTGCTCCCGCTGCTGCTGCTGATGCTCCCGCTGCTCCTGATGATGCTCCTGATGCTGGTACTGCTGCTTTTGCCGAAGCTGCTTCTTCTTCTTCCGATGATGATGATGACGACGACGACGACGACGACAACGACGACGACGACGACGACGACGACGATGATGTTGATGTCGATCCTCTTGATGTTCCCCTTGATGCTCAACAAGAAAAGAGTGTTCCCACCACCACATCTATCTCGGATGCAGACATGGATGTCGCCATGCTGGGCAGCAACGCGGACGCGCCCCCGACACAAGGTACGAACCCCGACCCGGAGCATGCTCAAACCAATTCTGCCGTCGTGCCAGCCCATAAGGTTTTGCAATTTTGGCGTTTAACTTCCAAGAAACGACGCTATGCCAACGGAAGTGTTGGAAAAGGTAGGTATTTGCATCAGTATGGGTTTTATTTCGTCGCCGTCAAGAACTGCAACGATTACGATTTAGCAGAAGAAGGACGCGACACTCCCAATGGCTGGTACTACGATACATAGTACCTTACTGCTTCTAATAATAAGCTATATATCAGGCAACTAACTCATATTGAAGTGAAAACTGTCTTTGACTTTTTTCAGCAACGAGTCGAAAGACGATACTTCAGCTGAAAAAGCAGCATCCCACTCGAGAGGTGTAATCTCTCCGGGCCGTTCTGCAACTGTCATACACTTAGTATTCACATCATGTCGTTGCTGAATGAAGAGATTATATTTAGCTGTGTGTTGCTCTGCATATTTAGCAGCAGACATCTGATACAAAGCACCGTACTTATGAGTGTCATCAGAAACTCTGAAAAAATCAAACCACCGCTCGTCAATATCTGCTTTTTCCGTGCTCCCAAAAGTAAATGCAGCGGCATCAATATCGCCTCGCATACGACACTGCACAGCCGCATTAAATGCTACGCGCCAGCCCGAGGGGTTTTGCAATTTTGGCGTTTAACTTCCAAGAAACGACGCATTGCCAACACCAGTGTTGGAAAAGGTAGGTATGTGCATCAGTATGGGTTTTATTTCGTCGGCGTCGAGAACTGCAACGATTACGATTTAGCAGAAGCAGGACGCGACACTCCCGATGGCTGGTACCCAAAATTCTTGTGATGCAAAGATTATGATGCAAAGAACACTTCTTCAGACAGGTTATGGGCCCGTCACTCTTCCTCTGAGCTACTCTTATATTCCAACAGTAGTACATATCGCAGTTCGCGATGAAATTTTGCAAACCCGATTGAAATAAATCCAGAATACTTTGTAGATAGTAGCTACTAATAATGTTGTAATATGATGCTCGATATCATCATCACGCATGCGTACGCTACATACTACATACTATCTAACCCTTCACATAAGTCTACGCGTCTTCAAATTTCTCATGGAATGCTACTGTGGTGGTACACTTGGCCATCCCGTGCGTAAGTGTGTGTATGACCGCCTCTTCCGCTGCAGAATTTGCCGCCGCTGTCGGAGCTTTGCTGGACAAAGCGGTGTACCTGTTCAGAACACAAGGGCGGGGCAGTGAGAAAAAAAAAAAAAAATGTCTGCGGGAGGAACATGGGGCCGAAAGCCAGTACTCAAGCGGCCAGCATCACGCACCGTAAAAGCTCATTCTGGCGGAGCACATCCGTGATATCTTTTGATGCTTCACCAAAATCGATGAAATGCGTCACGTCTGCGCTCTTGGCAAAGTTGGTTTCGTCGTAAGTTTTCCAGGTCTCTACATGATTCACGAGGCGACGAACTGTGCCTTGTCTCGATTCTCCCTCTCCCACCCCGGTCACGACCCCTGTTCAAAATAATGCATGAGGCAGTTAGCAAAGCGATACGTGATGATGGCATTCGTGGGATTGGCACAACCCCGAAGAAGTCGTACGATTCATACCTGCGTCGACATCAAACGATACGTCGTTGTTCAGCACACCAATTTTGCCTTCTCGTTTCGAGAGCTTCGAAGCAAACGATTTTGGCGCGAGAAATAGTACGTGATCCTCCGCCATACTGATGCGGAAACCGAACGGTACTCTCCCCGGCAAAACCACGATCTTGCAGGCGGTTGAATAGTTTGGATCAAGTTCTTGTCGTCCGTGCGGAAACTTGTACATTGAAACGAAGTGACGCGCCGCCTTATTTACTTGCATTATTATGGTACAGATCGTAGTAGTAATATCGATGCATGATGAAGAAAATAATCGATGAGATCAGCGAGATTACATATCGACCTGCTGATATTAATTAATAATGTGAGCTGCCGCTAATAATAAATAATAATAGATTATTATTATCTAACTAAATATCGACGTCGTGCGACACAAGCAATCGAGCGCCGCGACAGCACGCCGGCCATGGATGCGTGTCTTCTATACCGCGGTGTTCTTCCACCAGGACTTTCTGTGCCGTCTCGGGTGAGGCGGCAACGAAGGGTTTTCATCACCCGGTGTGGGCTCGAACGTACGACGTGCCAACGACTTGCCCCGTCGCAAAGTAAAGGATTTCGTCAGGAGCAACAGATATTTAGCGTGTGCGTTCGGCAGAGCCCAAATCTTTTCCCACAAGTTCATGGTAACGCTCGAGCATGGTGCACCTCATCGACGGGAGTGTCGCTCACTTTGTTTGGGCTGATGAGTTGTGTTGCAGGGTGCTTTATTTTAATTCGGCGAAGAATGAGTGCGATACGACGCGCCGTGCCGAAACGTGTGGTGATTTTAGGTGGTGGTTTCGCTGGCATCACACTGGCGAGGGAACTCGCACACAAGTGCGCAGTCACGCTTATCGACATTCGAGACTTCTTCGAGTACGTGCCCGGTGTCCCTGGGGCGATAGTTGGAAGTAAACCACTTGGTCTTGGGTCATGGGCGACACACGCTGATTCGTCGTCCGATCAGGTTGTGGTGCAGAACGGACTGGCCCCGAGAAGCAGATTGAATCAGCTGCACCGCATGATAAAAGAAGTCGCGCCTATCTCCGCTCAGTTCTTGCGCGCTGCTCCTTCACAATCAGTCATAGTACGACACGGAACCCTGGAAGTTCCTCTTCAGGGGAAATCGTCGTCTGCGACTATGGAAACCTTCACCTGGGACCATTTGGTCTTCGCTACTGGAAGCCTGTACCCATCACCTTTCAAGCCTTCAGCATCTCAATCAGAGTATGCAGAAAAAGCCGAGAGGAAGCAGCGAGTAGAACATTTCGCGTCTGCTGCAAGTAAAATTGCAAGGGCGAGACACGTCATGGTTGTTGGTGGAGGCATAGTTGGGGTCGAACTCGCCGCAGAATTGGCAAAGGCGGCGAGTAGATCCCCACGTCGTATAACGCTTGTTCACGGAGGTGCGCGATTGATGGATGATCTGCCTGCCTCCGCGGGAGAACGTGCCGCAAAATGGTTACGCAAACACGGTGTTAGCGTGTTGGTCGGAGAGAGATATGTTTCAGTTCCAAATGATTCCAAAACCATCAAAGTTGCCAATATATACAGAGGTGTCCTGTCAGGCACTACTCTCACCCCTGATGAAGTTATTGTGGCTACTGGTGCCCGACCGGCAACTGAGTTCCTCTCCGAGAGCGAAGTTTCAGACGATGTGAAGCCGGAACACATTAAAGTACCTTTAGACGGAAGCGGTCGCATTCGAGTGGATCAAAAAACATTCCGCGTGGATTGCACATTTTGCGGCACCTTTGGGGATGATGAAAGTGGCGAGCGACAGCTCGAAATATATGCAATTGGCGACTGTGTAGCTAAACCCGCTGACCAGTATCTAGCGTCCTATGCGCATTGGGAAGCTGAATACGTCGCTTCAAGAATACTTCGTGGCGCAACCGTTGGATCCTATAAGTGCCCGCCGCGGCTGATATGCGTTAGTTTCGGTCCAAATGATGGTTTACTCATCTGGGGGGACAGGATACTCTGCGGGGGATTTCTTGCTGCGGTCTTTAAGCTCGTTATCGAGTTCTGGTTCAAAAACTTTCTTCCTGCACCATATTCAATCTTTCGACACCTTCCGTTGCTCCGCGAAAGCACCATATCAAAATCATCAATAGAAAAATAAACCCTCGCTCGCTCGCTCGCTCGCGCTCACATTATTAATTACTTTGTAATTAAAAAAAAAAGCACAAGAATTTTGTCCAGGAAGAGGAAAAAGTGAGAGAATTTGGAGTCACCTCCCACATGCCTGCTCTCGAGAGTGAAGTGGAGCATGCGTGCGGCGAGGAAGACCCAGCATCAGACAAGCAAACAAGCAAGTACGAACAAGAATATATATGTTGTACATATTAAGACGTGAAGAAATATCTGTATCGACGTCCGACGCGTCTACCCGCCAGTCGCTGTCCCGCACTTCACCCAAGACGTTCCCGCCGCTCCGAACACCGAGAGCGCCGAGAGTGCCGCCGTCACCGACATCCAATTCCCAGACGAGTGGGGCGGGGGCGGGTGATCAATTACGCCTCCAACAGTATGAAGTATCGCGAAGCACGCCTGTACAGGACGCAAGGATACCATCCGAAGGCAACTTGCGAAGCACAAAGGTTCTGCGAAAAGTCGGCGGCGCCGCCAAAGTGCCGCCCGCGTCGCCGTAGGAGGGGCTGGTGACACTTCCGTCCGCGGTTGACATCGTATGCATATGTCCACGACGGCTACTACAGAGCGCTGAGACGACCACTATGTCACAACATGCATTTGACACAAGATCCGCATGTAGAAACCACCCACAAAACGAGGCACCATCAAAAACCTTCCAGTGGCGCTGTGCGGCGTCGTTACGGGACCGCTCGGTGGTTTGCGGCGAGACGTACGCCGCTCTCCCGACTCACAAGACGCACACGCAGTCGGCTTGAATCATCGACGAAGCCGGTGCGAGACAGTCTTACATGCGACAATACACCGAGCGCTCATAGTTTTATGTGCATAGATAAAGTGTGGTGCCATTTTCAACACGATAACGCGTCATCGGCACCTGTCGGCGGTGCTTGGAGACGACACTGAGACCGATGATGTCTCCCCAGAGCTGACACAAATAATGGACCATGTCAACATAGAGGTGATATGGGCGGGGGCGAGGATCGAAATCGACATGCCCGACACACGTCGTAGTCGATCCACAAAAAATGAGCACCCCCTTGGCTCGGAAGTACTAGTCCCAAGCTCATCGATGCTCTCCATGAACCAGGGGAAAAGAACCCTTCATTTCGGCGAGTAATAAGATCCAGCTTTCCTTGCTCTTCTGAACGTGTGCCACACTTCGATCTAAGGACATGATTGATACAAAACAAATACATAGTTACATGGCATTTGATGATCGAAGTACGTCAGGTCCGGGGCTAGGTCTGCGCCCCGGAACCCTGCCACGGTGACCGTGATCGCACGAAGCCTTATCCAGATGTGAGCAGCGGCTGGCTTTCTTAAAAATAAATAAATCGAAGTTGAAGTAAATATTTTCTGACTGCCGCCATACGAAAAAATAAAGAGATTTTCGACCGGCTCGATTTAGAACGTTTTTAGAACGTTTTTAGAAAGTTCTAAATCGTGATTTCGATTCGTCGAGTTAGAAGGAAAAACAACCAGTTTTGAAGAATTAGAACGTTTTTAGAACGTTTTTAGAAAATTCGTTTTCCATAATCGATTATTATTGGGAGAGTTACGTAAATACTTTTAATAAAGAAAGATAGAGACTTCGTTCTTGATGTGAATTTTTAGGGCGATTTTAGGGCAATTTTAGGGATTCGTTCTGTAGTGTAAAGTGTATCGTCGGAATATTTGGGGAACCGATCGATACTACCGTAGTACTCGTTCAGAAACGGAAAACGTCATTCGTGAGCCGCACGTGCACGGGGTGGGTCGCATGCGGCGGAATAGAATCGCCACAATTGCCTTTTTCGGAGGCTGGACACTCACGTTGGCCTCTTTTATCTTTCTAGTGCCTGCTCTGCCACCTTTGAAGCCGACCTTAGCAGAGCTCAGCTCATCAAATCGAAAAGGGGCCGAGGTAGTGCACCGCCGCGTCAGACCTTCGACGTTGGCGAATGACGTTGAAGCGAAAGAGCGTTTCGAGCTCTCGAATAATCAGGGGTCTACGCTCGAAGTTCGACCGCGGCGACATGATGGCAAACTACACTCGTATGATCAAGAGGTGAGTAAAGCGAAAAAAATCTCCGAGCACACTTTTTTCAGTGGCCCTTCTTACCAGCTTCCTGACTGGGCCTACCTCCAAGTTGCTTGCCCGTTAGATTTTCGTTACTGACTTGGTATAACTTTGCACATAGCTGAGCGAGTCCACTCGGTCGCCCTCGACATCCTCTTTGTACCATGAAGCAAGTGATACCCACTTTCACGCCGAAAGGGAGATTCCCTCAGGGTCACCGCACAATGCGGCAGACTTGTCTCACACGTCCCTGAATGTCCTTAACCCGAGAAGTATCCAAGTCATCTCGCTTGATAACCCGAGAGCCTTTCTTTACAAGGGTTTCATGACGGATGAGGAATGTAATTTCTTGATGGTAAGTCATCAGACACTTGTTCACTGTTTACAGTTCTCACCCTGGCCATCTGCAAAGGACGCTGCGCACCTAACCGCCTCTCCATCTCGACTTCAATTCGGGGTACAACTTGCAGGAGCACTCCAAGCCTAACATGTATAAGTCTGGCGTGGTAGATGCCGAAAATGGGGGAAGCTCTTTCAGCGATATTCGCACCTCAACTGGCTCTTTCGTTCCAAAAGGTGGGTAAAGTGCAAAGGTCGGTTCAGTTCCGTCTCCTTCATTTACTTTATTTTTTACTTACGACATACGTGTTGCTTGCGTGATTTTTCACAATAATACAGGTATGAACGCGATGATAAAAAATATAGAACGACGCATAGCAAGCTGGAGTCAGATTCCCGAATCTCACGGCGAGCCGATTCAAGTACTGCGCTACAAGCCTGGCGAGGAATATCGTGCACACTATGACTACTTTTTCCACGATGCTGGCAAGCTGAATAATCGAGTGGCCACGGTTCTGATGTATCTTTCGGATGTCGAGGTGCGTTTGCATTTGAATATCGTTGTCACTTCCATTTCCTTTACTTTTACTGACTCTACAACACGGAATCGACGATGCGTGCTTGTTAAATCGCTCAACAGGGAGGAGGCGAGACAGTGTTTCCCAACACTGACATGCCCAGAGGCAGAAACCAGTCCGCCTATTCAGTTTGTGGGAACAACGGGAAGGCAGTAAAGCCTCAGAAGGGGGATGCTTTACTGTTCTGGAGTACGAAAGTCGGCGGTGAGCTAGACGGTGGCAGTAGTCATGCAGGGTGTCCAGTCGAGAGTGGTGAGAAGTGGACGGCGACCAAATGGATGCACGTTGCTCCGTTATCTTTGCGAGAGGCGCACCAACGGGTATTTTTCGAAGGGAGGGAGGTGAGCACTGACAACTGCGCTGATGCTCAAGAAACGTGTCATACATGGGCAGAGCAGAATGAGTGCGACAAAAACCCTGGATACATGTTGGATGCTTGTCCTTTGTCGTGCACAGTTTGCAGTGGTCAATGGCGTGAAGGTAGTTACTCACCATAGACTGTGCTTTTCATCCAAAGTATACGCATACACGCTTCGATGTCAAGTTATGTCCGTCCCTTGACATATCAAGAGAGCTCTAGAGCTTTCGACAGCAAGCGTCTCTACCGGTCAATGTTACACTTTCTTAGAATTCAGGTGTTGCCTTCATTGCACACATGTAGCTATTAGTAAACTCCCAACACCCATACTTCATTGCAAGTGTCTATGCATCTCGAATGCGTCATCGTCATGCGCCAAAGCCGCGAGTTTCAAACTCCACTGCCATTTACTTCCTGTTGGTATGAGATACTCTGGGTGCACGTTTGGAGTCCAGCTGTCGTCACCGCCAACCCCCATGTGCAAGTGGTCGACGTGCACATGGACTGTGCCGTCGCCCCTTGATCTAGCTTCCTCAAGTTGATATTCATGAGAAGAAGACTCCAAATCCTCAAGAGAATACTGCTGGACAGACACTTGCGCAACCTTACCTCCAGGAATTGAGACTAGGAGCCCCGGTGCTGGTGTGACAGTATCTCGGTCTGTCCGAGCTGAGGCACGGAACTTATTTCCTTTGATTGTCAAAGGCCGTTCGGGCATAACTTCACGCCGACGAAGGGCAAGCCAACTTACGTCAGCTCGGCCACCATTTTCACCTGGAACAATGTATGGTACATGCATGTCGACTGCATTTGACGAGTGATGTCCAAAGGTAGCAGATGCTTTCCGGTCTGAATAACATTCGTGAGGGCCTCGGCCAAACCAGTCTACGGCTTGCAACTCACTTGAGCAACGCATGCGCAGGCCAACACGAGGTATCGGGGGTAACGACTTTGAGGCCGTCGCGACCATATTCAAGTCCACAGTGCCATTTGTCTGAATATCATGCGTCAGTGTTACGCTAATTCCTGCAACTCCCTTTCTATTCGATCCACATGGAGTCATGGTTAACGTAACAGCGATACGAAGCGAACCATCAGGACCAGCAGTTTGAGTAACAGTTGGAAAACTGTCCTGTACTGTCTGCAACTGATTTATCCCAGCATTTCGCCAACGCGCACAGTATGAAATTGCTTCGCCCCCACGATCGTTGTCAGTGGGAGCTCGCCAGAAACATGGAGATGGGCCACCTTCGAGGATCAAGTGTCCTCTCGAACCCATGTTGACGATCGTCCCAATCAGTGGACCGTTGAGATGAAATGCCATGTGAACTCCACCGGCACACTGCACCTGCAACAGATCGTCACCCAGAGTGAATACTCGAACCATATCTGACTGCACGGAAAGTGATTTAGGAATGGATAATATAGAAGGTGATGGAAAACCGTTCACGGGAACAGGAAGAGTTATCTGCGTATGAGCGACTTCATGACCTGCATCGCACCACCTTGTCGTTTCCTTCACGGTGGTTCGGAACTCCAGAAACCAGTTGTGCAAAGGGGATGTCTGTGCAGCGGTCGTCAAAGTTGACACATTCTTTGCGAGGAACACAAGATCTGGAAGAACAGCCTTCCACGGCAGCTCGACCTCAGCATCTTGGGGAATAGAGGATAAGTCAAGCACTCCTTCTTCAAGCCTAGCACCGCTATCAGCCAAAATCACCCAGGTCGTTTTGAGATGATCCAAGGAAGTAAAATTCAACCAATTGCGCACCACAATGTGTGGGGTGCTACTCATCCACGTTTCAAGGTTGACCAGCTCGCTACCAGTCTCAACACGGGTGCAATTTTCTTTCACATGAAACAAGTTAGTTACCTGGAATGTTACGGGCCTCATTAAGAATTTCAATTCTTCCATCGCAGGATGAGGAGTGCGATCGGGGAAAACAATGCCGTTTATGCAAAACTGGGCGTCGTTAGGCTTGTCACCAAAGTCACCTCCATATGCCCAGAAAGTTTTTCCACTAGGCGCAGTGGCTTCAAGACCTTGATCGACCCAATCCCATATGAACCCCCCCTGCACGGCGCTGTTTTCGCGAAAGCACCTCCAATATTTGTCCAGACTTCCGTTACTATTGCCCATCGCGTGGCTGTATTCACACAAAATCACTGGGCGATGATCATTCAGATCCTCATTGGCCATCCTCTCACAAGTGTATACTCGAGCATACATGGGGCATATAATATCAGTACAACTCGAGCGAGACCCACCAGATTCATAGTGCAAGGGACGGGTAGGGTCGTTTGCTCTGGCCCACTCAGCCATAGCTCGTTGACCACTTCCACATCCTGCCTCGTTTCCAAGCGACCACATGATTATAGAAGCGTGGTTGCGATCTCGTTGAATCATGCGAGCCATTCTCGACAGGTAAGCTTGCCTCCATTGAGGAATGTTTGCCAAGAAGGGGGTTGGATGCATCCCGGCGTGGAAACCATGGGTTTCGAGGTTCGCTTCATCGCATACATAAAGACCGTATTCGTCGCATAGGTCATAGAAGCGCGGATGATTCGGATAGTGGCTTGTCCTGACGGCGTTGAAGTTATATTTTTTCATAAGAAGCACGTCTTGCAACATGGACTCTTCTGAAACCGCTTTTCCGTTCTTAGGGCAGTGATCATGGCGATTGACGCCTTGAATGATGACAGGTACACCATTGACCCATAATTTCTTTTCTGAAATAGATACAGACCTGATGCCAATCCTGCAAGCCTCAACATCTGACGCCGGAACAAACCTGCGGCTAGAGGTGTTCCCTGTGGCAGTGGAAGTCATTGTCCTAACGACTAGCGTGTACAAATAGGGAACTTCTGCTGACCATAGACGGGCGGCAGGGACTGATAATGACAGCAGGGCTTTACGATTGAACTGGGGCTGGTCCTTATCGAAAGGCTGACCGTGCACTTCACCAGGGTCGCACCACGACAGGTCTTCTGGACTAGAAGTTACACAAGCAATCTGCGTGCCATCTGCATCAAAAATCAGAGACTCGACGATGACGTCCGTAGGAAGTGCAACTTCTGACGTCACAGCTTCCTGTACTCGGATGTCGACGTCAACACGTGCTGGGCCACCACGCTTTTCCGGAAGTGAAGTTTTTACCGTATAGTCGGAAATAAAAACTGCCTCTTTCATATAAAGTATAACGTCCCGATGAATACCGCTTAGCCACCAATGATCCTGATCCTCGAGGTAGCTACCGTCACTCCAGCGCATAACCTGCGCTGCGACTAAATTTTTCCCAGGCACAAGGGCTTCGGTTATGTCAAATTCTGCTGGCAGTCGACTATCTTGAGAGTATCCCACGCATTGACCATTCACCCAACAATAAAAAGCCGAATCCACCCCCTCAAATGAGAGAAAAACACGGCGCCTGTTTTCGGTCCATCCTTCTGGAAGATCGAAAACACGGCGATAACAGCCAGTGGGATTTTCAAGCTCGTTAGGATTTGTGGTCTCAGCATCCCACTTCCAACCTTCGATGAGGCTTAAATCGCCACCTTGACTCGACGCTGTCGAATTGTTGCTTGAGCTCCACACCCCACGGCGCAGCGCCCGAGGTGGATCCAAAGGGAAAGGATAGAACATGTTGGTGTAGATGGGACGATCGTACCCTTGGCATTCCCAATTTGAAGGAACGTCGATCTGATCCCAGAGGCTGGTATCAAAGTTGGAGTGGAAAAAATCAACC
>JACLAB010002503.1_pt1 | contig 37175 bp, 25 predicted proteins | sample 8027921 | NCBI WGS metagenome assembly JACLAB01 (sample SAMN15725117, study PRJNA655200) | protist metagenome | isolation source: fluorescence activated cell sorting (FACS) single amplified genomes of... | place: USA: West Boothbay Harbor, Gulf of Maine | collected 2000-07-19 | reverse complement strand
GAAAACAGAATTTTAACTAGAATACCTTGTCCAACCCAACGGGTCCTAAACTGCTCTTCACGATGTTCGCCACCGCTTGAACTGCGGTCACGTTCGATTGCCTCACGTCTTGCCCGCTCTCGCGTTCGCCGAAGAACACGTCCGATTGTCGCGCGCCTTGCATTTTGATTTGATGATGATCGATCGATTGATTTTTTCTTTTGTTGTGTTTGTTGGTGTGTCGTTGTCGTGTGGAGAAGCGAGCGCTTTTTGTTTCTTTTGGAATGAAGAAGAAGAAGAAGAAGGAAGAAGAACCAAAACACAAAAAATGATGAGAAACAGACAAAAAAAAGAGAGAGAGAAGCCAAAAAAAATTTTCGGAACTGCACCAACTTCATTATACTCACAAATGTGAACACATCTCATCTTCAAACGAGAAGAACACATTCAATTTATTATTCGAGAAACTCAAATATCTTTTTTTTGCTCGATTATTCTTGTTTGCAAATATTCCCACATCGTGAGACGACCTCTGTCTCGAATGCCATATATCGTGTGATGTGCGCGTAAATACTCTCGAGCGAAAATCAACGGTTCAAACTCATGTGAACAAAAAATTTGTCTTTGTCAAAAATGATTAAAAATCAGACACAGAGTCCTGTTTTTCTTGTGCAACAAAACAACAAAAAACACAAAAAAAGAGAAGAAGAAAGCAAACAAACAAAAACAAAAAAAAATTGCAAGAAAGACAGACGCGAAACACCAACACTTTTGACACAACATTTTAGAGAGAAAAAAAAGACACGCATCATCATACTGATACGCGTCATGGTGAATACTACTACTACTACTCAAAAAGTGCTCCTCGTCGCTTTTTCGGTTGGGTTTGTTTTGTGCGAGTATCGTTGGTATCGCGCGAAGGAGAAGAAAAGAGTCGAGGGGATTTTTCCTAAGGATGATGATGATGACGGCGTAAAAGTCATCAAAGCGAAGAAGACGACTCCTGCTGAGAAGAAGAAGAAGAAACAGAAACGGGAACAAAAACAGAGCTTTTGGAAAGAAGAGACGGAGGAGAGCGAGAGTGATAACGACGACGACGATGATTCCGTGCGGATTTTTTACGCGAGCACGAGCGGCAACGCGAGATCTTTAGCGCAAAAGTTAGGCGCCGATTTAGACCGGACGGTTATCGATTTGAGCGAAGTGCTCGAACCGGAGAAGACGTTCGCGAACGAAGAAGAAGAAGAAGGAATACTAAAAATGGAAAGAAAAAAGGTGCTGAAATGCGCAATTTTTGTCGTCTCGACGACGACTGGGGGCGAAATCGCGTCCGAGTGTAAACATTTCATGAAATGGTGCGAAGAGCAAGCGTACGACGAACGCGCCGGGTGGTCGTATTTGAAGGAGCTCAAATTTTGCGTCTTTGGCGTGGGCGATTCGCAATACGAGGAGAACTTTAATCGAGCGGCGAGAATGATCGATAAACACTTCGCGAGGATGGGCGCGGAAAGAATTTTGAGGAAATTCGACGGGGACGAAAGCAGCGAGGTGGAGATGAAAACGCAGTTTGAGAAGTGGACGGAGAAGTTGAAAGGGAGAGTGTTTCCGCCGACGACGGCGGAGAAGAGGAGACAGAAAAAGAAGAAGGAAGCTGATGAAGAGAATGTAAAAGAAGAAGATGAAGTAGAAAACGACGACGACAATGAGGAGGAGGAGGATGAAGTGGATCGATCGGACACGGAAAGTTACTTTTCTGGATCCGAGGACGATATGGACGTGGAAGATGTCGGGGGCGATGGAAGCGCGCGCGATCCAAACGCGCCGAAACCGGAAATGGTCACTCCGAAGCTTCGCAAAGCGTTGACAAAGCAAGGGTACAAGATTCTCGGGACGCACTCGGGTGTGAAGTTGTGCAGATGGACGAAAGCAATGTTGAGAGGTCGAGGCGGGTGTTATAAGCACGCGTTTTATGGGATCGAATCGCACCGGTGCATGGAAACTACGCCGTCGTTGGCGTGCGCAAATAAATGCGTGTTTTGTTGGCGACATCACACGAATCCAGTCGGAAAGGAATGGAAATGGGAGATGAATCCCGCAGAAGATATCGTGAACGATGCGTTAGGGCAGCATCGCAAAATGATCAACGAAATGCGCGGCGTGCCTGGCGTCACCGAGGCCAAGTTGCAAGAAGGCATGGATCCGAGACACTGCGCGTTGTCGCTCGTCGGGGAACCAATAATGTACCCGGAAATCGGCAAATTCGTTTCGTTACTCCACGAGAAGCGCATATCGACATTTTTAGTCACCAACGCGCAGTTTCCGAAAGCCATCGAAGATTTACCGCCAATCACGCAGCTGTACGTCTCCGTAGACGCGGCGACGCCGGAGACGTTGAAGGCGATCGATCGTCCGTTACATAGCGATTATTGGGATAGATTCGTAGGTTCTTTGAGTAGCCTAAAAACAAAACCGCAAAGAACGGTGTACAGATTAACTTTAGTCGCCGGTTGGAACTTAGCCGAAGCCGAAGAATACGCGAAACTGGTGAAACTCGGCGAACCGGATTTCATAGAGATTAAAGGCGTAACGTATTGCGGCTCGAGCGATAAGAGCGCGAGCGCGTTGACGATGAAGAACGTTCCGTATCACGAGGACGTGGTGAAATTCTCCCAAGAAATTTGTCGATTGACAAATATAGAGCAGGAAGAAAAAGGTGCTTCCTCGTACGAGCTCGCTTGCGAACACAGTCACTCGTGTTGCGTCTTGCTCGCGAGAACGAAAGATTATAAAATCGACGGAGAATGGCACACTTGGATTGATTACGAAAAATTCCAAGACCTGGTCGCCAAAGGCGAGCCTTTCGAAGCGAAGGATTACATATGTAAAACTCCCGAATGGAGCGTGTTTGGTGCGAAAGAAGGCGGCTTTGACCCGAACCAAACTCGCGTGAGAAAAATTAGAAACCATCCCGCGAAGAATACTACTACTACTACTTAAAAGTAGTTGAGAAGAAGTTTGGATACATGAATCGGTTGTTATAATGTTATAATTTTGCACTTAGTTAGGTATATACTACTATCTTTGACTCTCTTGAATCAAAGCGCGATGTTTTTCTACATTCAGTTCCAGCTGCGTCAATAAAGGCTCAACGGCGTTGGGCACGATTTCCTTCAACAGTCCGTACAAAGGCTTCACGGTTTCCTCGGCAAACTTAATCGCCTGCCTCGAAGACGTGATATCCGTTCGTAAAGCCCTGTCCACGTGCGCACCGGTTAATTTTTCGAATCCCAACGACTTCTCCACGTCGCCTTGTTTACAAAACTCTTCCGTGATCAACTCGGCCCATTTCTTGGCGACCGGCCAAGGCCGGCATCCGTTCAACACGTCCGCGCAGTGCAAAACGTACCCCAAGGCTACGTGCACGTCCTCTTTCTTCGCCCACTCTTTGATTGCTTTTTTACCTCTATTTCTCTCCAGCGCCTCTCGAAAATCCTCTATTAACGTCTCGTGTTTGTTCATATCGGTATACAATATCGCCGTCTTCAAAATCTCGTACACGGTTTCCTTCATTTCTTCGCTCCTATTCTTCTCGTCGCTTCTTCTATTACTACTCCTAACGTCGTCGTCGTCGTTACGAAACACCTCGCACTTCTCAAACGCCTCGATCGCGAATTCCACGTGCCCATTCTCGTTCACCGCTTCGTTGTTCCATCTCTTCGCCTTCTCGCTCTTCGTCTCGACTAAAAACAGATTCGACTTCCCCGGATGTCCGCAGTCGTGCGCCACCGCGGTGCATATCAACGCGAACACTTCCACGTCGTCCAACTCTTCTCGCAAACCGTTCCCTAACATGTACCCTATACTTTGCGTGACGTCCGTCGCGTGCGCTCTGTTGTGATAGTCGATCGAGTCTTGGTAACTCGACTCGATTTGAGATACCCATTGTTTTACTTTTCGAGCGAAGTTCGTCTTCGCATTCGCTTCTTTTTGTCTTCTTCTCTTAACAAACAAATCTGGAAGGAACTTCTCGAACACGCGCATGGATATTTTTACCAGAGGATTTTTAGAAACGCTCGTAAACTTGAACGCGTCGAAGAGATGACCTTCAGACAAAAGCGCTCTCTCATCCTCGTCGTTTTCGTCCGACGAAAGCGTGTTCTCCTCTTCCTCCTCTTCCGACGACGACGATGATGATGTTGGGGCTTCTTTCATTTCTCCCTAAATAAACTCTCTCTGACAAACAACGACAGAACAACTCTTACTTCTTTTTTTTCCTCCAAAACTACTGCCAGACGATCATAGTGTTACCATTATCTCCTCCTCTCGCGAGAGAGATTTATGCTTTCGTCGTCGTTGTTGTTGTTGTTGTTCTTCTTCTTGCTTTTCTTCTTCGTGTTGTTATGTGTGTTATATCGTTGCAAATCCAATTAAAACCTCAAACCAAACCCAAAAGAGCAGAGATATGCGAACCCTAAATTATAAAAACCCTAAATAGGAAAAAAAGAGATCTCACTCTGGGAAAAAAAGGATAAAATCTCTCCTCAGATATTATAGATATATTAAGCGCTCAGGACTGTCGCTGAGAGCTTTTTGTTGCTTTAATAGTAGTATTTATAAGAACAGTACTGAGAAGCGTTACGTTGTTTTTACATAAAGATGATGGCCAGCACGATGATGAACAAATCGTCGTTTACTACGTCGTCGAATAAGATGAATAATGTGTTGGGGAGATCATCACGAAGAGGAGCATCACCATCATCATCGTGTTTGAGTTTAAGAAGCTCTCGCAACAACAAGGTGAAAAAAAGTAGCACAACCATAAAAGCGGCGATGATTGAGGAGGAAGTCGCTCTGGACGAAGCCCCGTTGACGCTTTTGCGACCGGGCGGGGAAGGCGACGCGAACGAAATGCGCGCGAAATTCGAGAAGATGGTTCGACAGGCGCAGAACGATATTTGCAAAGCGGTGGAGGAATTAGACGGGGGGAAGTTTCACGAGGACGCGTGGGAAAGACCGGGCGGGGGTGGAGGCATCTCTCGAGTGTTGCAAGGCGGCAAGGTTTTTGAAAAAGCCGGGATTAACGTGTCCGTGGTGTACGGGCAAATGCCGCCGGAGGCGTACAGAGCGGCGACGGGAGGGCAAGGCGCCGGGACGGAGACGATTCCGTTTTTTGCAGCCGGGATTTCCTCGGTGATGCACCCAATCAACCCGATGGCACCGACCGTGCACTTTAACTATCGTTACTTTGAAACTGATTCGCCGAGAGACGACCCGGGGGCGCCGAGAGCTTGGTGGTTTGGCGGCGGCACGGATTTGACGCCGAGTTACATTTTTCACGAAGACGTCGCGCACTTTCACGGGACGTTGAAAGGCGCGTGCGATAAGCACGATCCGGAATATTACCCGAGATTCAAGCAATGGGCGGACGATTACTTCATGATCAAGCACAGAGGCGAACGCAGAGGCGTTGGTGGCGTCTTTTTCGACGACATGAACGACCGACCGAAGGAGGAGTTGTTGGCGTTTGCCACGGACATGGCGCAAGCCGTCGTCCCGGCGTACATCCCGTTGGTCGACAAACACAAAGATGATTCGTTCACGCAAGAAGAAAAAGAGTGGCAGCAAATGAGAAGAGGCCGATACGTCGAGTTCAACTTGGTGTACGACCGCGGGACCACCTTTGGCTTGAAAACCGGCGGCAGAATCGAGTCCATTTTGATGTCTTTGCCGCTCACCGCGAGATGGCAATACGACATGCACCCGAAGGAAGGGAGTAGAGAAGCGGACGCGTTAGATGCGTTCATGAACCCGAGAACGTGGTTGGCGTAAAAAATCATCAAGAGACGAAAAGAAGACGATAAAAAAGCACACCCCGCAAAAGCGATACATAAAAAACGAAGAAATAAATACGAGAGAAAAAAAGTGTTGGAGCGAGAAGAGGGCCTACCGAGTAATAAAAAGAGTGAGAGTGAGAGAGAGAGAGAGAAGCACAAAACTTTTGTAACTTTGTAACGCCGAAGAAAAGCGCAAACCCACGCGTTTAAAACGTAACAACACGTACTAAGAATCACCGCGCGCAGCAGTACACCACTAAGAGACCCTCAAAAAAACCGCCCAATTAATACTGAGAAAAAAAGGAAGCAAAAAAGAAGAAAAAGTTTCAAGGGAAAAACGCTTCACACTCAAACCCATCCTTTTGTTTGCTTTTACACGCGCAGCAGACACTCCCTTTCGAAACGGCATCGTAACCGCAGTAAACGACGAAGACGACCTGAAGAGAAGAGGTGTCTTCTGCTTTCGTTGTTCTCGTTGCTCTGTTCGTGAGAGCGCGCGTTTTTTATAAAGGAAAGAAGAAGCCTTCTATTGAGAGAGGGAAAGCACACGAGAGCGCACATTTCCATATTCACAAACAGAGAGAGAGAGAGAGAACGACGCAAAGAGAGAGCACGACATGTCCTCCGAGAAAGGCTTAGTCATCACCCCGACCGAACAGCTTCCGTTTAAGTGTGCGTGTTATTCGCGCGTTCTTTTCTTCTTCTTCTTCTTCTTCTTCTTCTTCTTAGGATGACCGAGAGAGATTTCTTCTTTTCCCTTGTTCCTTCGGGGGGGGAAATTTTATTCGTTTTTTTCCTCTCGTCTCGTCGCAGAGTTCTCTCTCTCTCTCGATGTCGAAAACGAAAGAAAGAGTGAAAGAGATGCGCGAGCGCGCGACGGGGACGACGCCATCTCTGTTCGTGCCCTTCTTTTCTTCGTCTTCCTCGAAAGAGAGAGTGAAAGAGAGTTAAAGAGAGAGAAATTTGAGTCTTTTTTTTCTCCCCTCTCGTAGTTGGGTTCGTTCAACGGAAACTTTTGTTCTTTCTTCTTTGGTCAAACGAGACACGAAAAAGCAGCTCGACTGACATTTTTTATACGAATATTATACAACAGTTGAACTGAAGAAACAAATCGCGACGGACTTAACGGTGCACAACCCGACCTCTCACGACCAAGCGTTTAAAGTGAAAACGACCGCCCCGAAGAAGTACTGCGTGAAACCGAACACCGGCATCGTCCCCGCGGGCGCGACGACGGTGGTGACGGTGATCATGCAAGCGCAAAGGGAAGTGCCGGCGGATTTGGAAAACTGTCGAGATAAGTTTTTGGTGCAAAATACAGTCGCGGAGAAAGGCGAGGGAGACGACGTGCCGGCTTTGTTCACGAAAGACGGGAAGAAGATTCAAGAGACGAAGTTGAAGGTTGTGTTTACCGAAGCCGGCGGGTTGCCGGCGAGCGTGCCGGAAGATAAAGAGACGGACGGAAGCGGGCCGAGTTTGAATAGGTATTTTTCGACGAAGCAGACGCCGAGCGCGGCGAGCGTTGAGAAAGGAGGTGGGAAGAGCGTCAGTTCGAGACCGAACGGGGATAAAGTGGCGAGTTTGGAGGCGCAGATGCAAGCGATGCAGAAGCGAAATAGACAGTTGCAAACGGAGTTGTCGAAATCGATGAAGCCGGGCGCGAACGGGTTTTCGTTTCTTATGGTTTTGATCGTGGCGTTGATATCGTTTTTAGTCGGGATGTATATGAACAAGTAATCGAGAAGAGAGATTTTGGAAAGAAAAGAATGAGAGAAAGGAGAGAGAGAAAGTAAGATTAAAAGAGAGAGAAAGCCGTGCGTTTGTTCGATTTTGTTTTTCTACTTAAAATTCGAACCCGAACGAAACCACCACGAGTGAATTTAGCTTGCAGTTTATATAATAAATAAATACAAATGTGCTACAGTGGCACATGATTTTAATTAATACAGTGGTAGAATTACGCTTACTACTGTAAGTACGTGTATACATCTTAAAGTGTATGATTTTAGAGTCGTTTGTTTGTTACAATTTTATCACAACTCGTTCATTAGCTGAACGATACTTTGCACTTGCTCTTGCAGAGGAGGCGCCTCGCCGCGATCCGCAAATCCATCTTCTAATTCGTAATCGTTCTCGTCAATGCTGTCCATGCTATCGGAGCTTTTATTACTGCTATTGTCTTGACTAATGTTGTTATAATTATCTATGTACGCGTTGCCAATGGCGGCAACGGGTGTGCCGCCGGTCGCCGCGCCGTTGCTGCTGCTATTTGTTGTTGATACATCCGTTCCTCCAGAGGAAGCGGTATTGTTGGTTGAGAAGTTCTCGTTGGGGTTATACATCGGTGGGGAGGAGGATAGCGATCCGTTATCGTTGGTCGAGTTCGTCGTGAAGAAACTTGAACTGTCTCGTTCGCCACCGGCGGCACCGCCAGGTCGTCCGATGGTCCCCGCAGACGAGGAAGAAGAAGAAGAATTCAAAGAAGAAGAAGAAGAAGAGGACGAGGATGATCTCGACAATCTCAGATTATCTCTCACCGTCGCCGCTTTCATGCGCTTCACAAACTCCTTAAAGCTGTTAAAGTTATACAGCTCGAACAATTCTCTGGACATTCGAAGAAACGTAAAACACGCCATCGGTGGTAACTTTTCGCCCGTCTTCCATAACTCCACGTCGTCGCCTTCCCCTCGCGCATTTTTAATAACGCGTTCGTACGCGGACCGATCGAAACGACACAAGGCGTTCTCGCCCGCCACTCGCACGTTATACTTTGCCGCTGCGGTTCGAATTTGCCTGAGTAAACCTTCCGGCCCGCACCTTGAAAACCACGGGTGATCGCCGTCCACCATCTCTACGCACGTAAAATTCAAACGCGCGTTGTATTTGGCGCAAATCTTTACGATCGGTTCGTACCCGTCGCGTTCGGGGACAAAATCGCCCGATCGAGTGTTGAAATACCCGGCAGTTAACTCAGCCGCGTGCGAACGGGAGTTGTACCACCAATGCACGCCAGCGCATTTGATGGCTACGTCAACGCCAGTTTTCTCGTAATCGAACACTTCTCGCGTAGTTTGTAGCGTCTTGTCGCCGTGTTTAACGAGCTCTTTCGCGTACCAATCGAGAAAGAATTGACCGTATTCGCTGTCCCAACTCCCTCGATCGGCCCGAAAGAAACCAGTTTCTTGCGGTAAGTTGTTGTATCCGCCGCAATCGTGCGGACCAGATCCGCCCCATTCGATGCGTCCAACCTCGGCGGCGTGCCTCGCCAACGCGCCCAACGCTCGTTGATCGTAACACTGAAATTCGCCAATCCCCGGGAAACGCCACTGGGAACTGTTCGGTGAACGTTTATTTTCTGGATACGACGGGTATCGCAACTCTCCACACGGTCCACATCCAACCGCAATCTCCGAGATGGTCGATTGCAATAAATTTTCAAACGTATCTCTAAACGACACCATGAAATCTCGATAACACTCTCTCGGCGTCCTTCCTGCGACTGTTCTCGCATCGTCCGCCCACAACGAAATACACTCGGGATTTCTGTACCCGTACTGGTCCGTGAAGAACAAATCTGGATCTTGAATCCCAGACTCTAAGACCCAATCCGGTAACTTGATCTCGTACACGTCGCCGACGTTTGCGCCGCACGCGTGGAAACTCATCACCGCTTGGACTTTCAAACCTAACTTTTCGCATATTTGGAACAGTTCGTAGTACGGGGTCCAATCGTAATTCCTCGGGCGTTTCCTTTCGACTATGCCCCACCAAACGTCCACCATGACGCCATCTACGCCTACTCTCGCCAACGCGTCCAACGCGACTTCTAAAACTTCCTTGTTCTCCAGAACGCCGTCTCTCGAGACGACGTCCAAAGGGAGCATCACGTAAAAAGGAATCGCGTCTCGAGCCCACGATAAATCTCGTTTCTTCCATTTACGAGTGTACCCAGAAGTCGTCGCAGGGGGTTGTATCGCCGGCGTCGCAGTCGTTTCTATTTCCGTCGCGTTCGCATCCGCCCTCGACGGTTCTCCCGACCATCTCGGCTGATCGTCCGACAACGCGTCGTCGTCGTTTTTTTCCGAATCCTCTTCCTTCGTTATTGCTCGGACTTTTGCTCTCGCGCCTCTTCTTCGTTGCAAAGTCGTCGATGTTCCAAAAACATCCGAAGCCTTTAGTAAAGCGCTTTGATGATCATCGTCATCATCATCATCAATCTTCTTCCTATTCTTCTCTGGATGAAAAGAAGAAGAACACAAAGAAGAAGAACCAGAGGGAGAACAAAAAAAGCGACTCCTCCTCCGACGCTCTTTATCGCCACTCTTTCGAGAGAGAGAAGGAGGAGGAGTCGAAGATGACGACGATGGGAAGGAACGAGACCACGAAAACCGCTCCATCATCATCATAATTTCCTCGTCGTTTACGTCGTGATTTCACAGCACACAGCGTCTCTCTTTCTCTCTCTCTCTTTAATAGTACGTGTAACGACGAGAGACGCACGCAGACGCGCACTTACGGGTGTAAATATACGTGTGTGTGTGTATATGTGTGTGTCGTAAAACGTTCCTTTTTGTATCGAAATTGAACCAATTTTGAGTCAAGAATGAAGAGACCAACTGTTTAGGGTCTTAAACCCTGGGCATGCGCGCAACACCCTCTCCACACTTCGTTCAAATCATCTTCAAATCAGAGACCTTTCGGTGTGCCGCTGCGGTCTGCCGCAAAAAGCGGCAAAAAGAGAGAGAAAAAGAGAGAAACGGACCAGAAGAACGCTTCTCTTTTGGCGGCTCATTCCTCCCTGCTCCTTCTTTTCTCCTTGTTTTATTATAAGGTGCATTGTTGAATTGTGATTTGATTTTGGGGGGACCTTGTGGCTCACCTTAATTGCTTGTTCTCGTATACATTGAGTAACGTTATGTTCGTGGAAGCATCGATCGTGGTCGGAGCAATCCTGTGCGTCAAAGCTGGGGCGATGACGTACGCGTACGTGTACCATCGGGAGAGCTTCGACCGGCAATGCGCGAACTGCGAAAGGGCCACGAGTGGGTTTGATTTTAGTGGTGGTGGTGGTGATAAAAAGGGTGAGACTGGAAAGGAAACCGGCGACGACGACGAAAGAGGGACGAGCGAGGAACCGTCGGCGCCGAAGCGGATGAAAGACGTAAAGAAAGGACGGAGTTTTAAAAAAATGTTTAGCAGCAAAAAGAAGAAGACGAGTGGTTTTAGAGGTCTCGATGATGACGACGACGCGAAGAAGTCGTAGTTTTATGAGTTTGAATTTTTGCGTTGCTTTTGTTTTGTTTTGAAAATTGCATTTATTATGTATTGCTGCTTATAATGTGCGCGTGTGATTGACGACGACAGAATGTTCGCGTCTTCTTCGTTCTGCGTTCTTGTCGTCGCGTGCTTCTTCTTCTTCTTCTTCTTCTTTGCCTTTTCTACTACTTAATCGTCCGCGGGCATTTCCAGACCTATCTTTAAGATTTCCAAAACAAGTCGTCGTCTGAGATTGACCATGTCTCTTTGGTGGAACGTAAACGCGTTGTTCTTCAAATCTTCGTCCGTGAAACTGGCAATGTTACGAGCGTAATTGAGCATGAACATGCCACAGTCGCTCCCGTTCATTTGCCGGGGGATTTCGGACGGGTACTCTTCTCTCCATTCGCCGATATCCCAATTTTCATTCAACTTGTTCTTCGCTTCGTCGACGACCCATTTGATGAGGTTTCGAACAACCTCTCGGTCCTTCCCCAGTAATGAATCGTAATAGGAAACAACTTTGCGCTTCAAATCAACCACAGCTAAGACCCAGTGAACACCTTGGTGAACCGGTACGATAACTTTTTCGCATTTGATTGGCAAATAGCCCAACTTTTTTTCCGTCGACCATCGACGAACTTTGTTGTAATCGTACTCGCCGTCGTCTTGGAACAGTTTGTTCAAGAAAAACGTGTTAAAGAAATGGCATCGAGGATGACCTTTTGGTCCACACCGTTCTCGTTCGCGACGACCGAGGATACCGAGCGTAAAATTAACGCACTCGTCGTTCAACCACGTGACAGGCGCCAAGGTGTGAATATCTTTACCTTTTAACGGCATGACGCCTTGCCCGGGTAAGCGCGCGCAAGCGTGGTTGACCAGTTCCCCAGAGTCGTACGCGTTGTCGATTCTTTCATCCTCTTCCGGCGTAGGAAGTTGGTCGAAAACGTCCACCTCTTTCGCTTTCTTTTTCTCCACGATCGCTTCTTTTGCCGCCTCTTCTTCCGCTTTTACTCGATCCTCGGTCGCTTTCACGCGTAACTCTTCTTTCTTCTTCTGTTCCAAGCGAAGCGCTTCTAACTGCGCGCGCAGAGGATCTTTTTCCTCTTCTGCCGCCGCCGCCGCGAAAGTCGTCGTCGCGCGTTTCGCCGCTCGCGCGGAAGCTTCTAATTTCAACTCCGTCGGTGATAACGGCGAGATGTTAAACTTGGTGTGCGTGCCGCCCATTTTCGTTACGGTCGTAGTTGTTTTCGGCGTCGTTACCATCGTCTTACCGGTATCATCCTTTTCATCTAATTCCTCTACTAAGTTTCGTTGCGTTTCGTTCTCGTTCTTTTCGTTCTTTTCGTCGTCGTCGTCGTTTTCGTACGCCTCTGAGGCAAATTTTGCGACTTGCGCTTTGTATTGACTCAACTGTTCGCCTTCTGGAGCGCTCTCGACGAGCTCTCGCGCCGTGCGTCCGATGAGATCTATGTGTTTTTTTCGTCTGCTGAACCTTTTCAAGCCTACGTCGGCGCTGTGCGCTTTGTTGATTTCATCCTTGATACCACCGCTACTGCGACCAGAGCTCGCCCCGACACCCATTTTCGGCGTCGCACTTTTTGTTCTTCGTAAATCTCCAAAGTCTGGAGCCGCTGGAGTAAAATGAGTCGCCGCGATGTTCTCGTTCCGATGAGAAGACGAAAGAGGATTGTCGCTCGTCAGATCAATCACCTCCGCAGGTACTTCTTCTTCTTCTTCTTCTTCTTCGGCGTCTCCCGCCTCTCCGGTCAAATCGATCACGCCGCCACGATTTCCTTCCTCCTTCTCTACTCGTCTTCTTCGTTCAATCTCCCTCAACTCTTCTCTCGTCGCCGACGCTTGCTTCACTAAATCCAACGGCGTGTGCCTCGAAGAGATCGATCTTTGCTTTTCAAACAACCTCTCCTCTCGATCAAACGTCAACGCCGGCTTCCCAAACCCGGGACTACTCGACGTCGCGTACGCCGCTCGACTCGCTTTCGCCGCTCTCGCAAACGTATCGAACGAATTCTCCTCGTTGCTACGAAATCTGAACTCTTCTTCTCCTCCTCTCGAAGAGTAAGAAGAATACTTCCCGGATGAACCGTAATACCGCGAAGCCTTACTCCTATCGCTCAGCGCTCGTCGCCGCTTCTTCTCCTCTTCCGCCACGAACACTTTCCTCCCTACGATCGGTGTCGTCAAGATATCGTTCAACGCGTCCTCACCCTTTAAATGTCCTTTAAAATAAGAACCGTCGTTTGTGTTCTCGTTCGACGAATATATGTTCCGGAGTTGCGATTCGCTCAGGACTGGTTTTTGAACGTATTCGTTCTTCTCCTCTTCCTCTTCTTCTTCGTCTTTGTCTTCTTTAAACGACGACGACGACTTCGGCAAACGCGGGAACGCGCTCGGTTGAAGCGTTTTCGGCGACGCGTACTGGACGAAGTGACTCGGTTGTTGTTGTTGTTCTCGCTGTTCTTGTTCTCGTCGTGCTCGCACGACTCGTCGTCGTCGTTCTTCTTCTTCTTCTCCTTTTGCTTCGCGTTTTAACGGCGACGGCTTCGACGGCAAATCTGATTCGTTCTTTCGTTTCTTCTTCTCTCTCTTCGTGGTGCGCAAGACGGACAGAATGCGCTTGCGGAAATCCACGCCGCCCATGTGACACTACCGGTGGTAACAAAGGAGAGAGAGAGAGAGAGACACACACGCGATGGTCGAAAAAGAAAAGCAAGCGCGAAAATTACGAGAGGAACGTTTGGAATGGAGAGAAAAGGGAACCAAACGAGACAAGGAGCAAAAAAGCAGGCGAGGAGCGCGAAGAGAGTCGAACAACGGAGAGAAGATGTACGGACAACACGTAGTAATAAATAAGCGCAGTAGTAGTGCATAACAAATACATTTCGAATCAAAACGCGAAAATCATAACAACAGCCGACTCTCTAAAATCTTCGCGAACGCCTGCGCGCCTTCGATGTCGCCGCCTTCGTTCTTGCGTATGATTTGAACGATGTCTTTGACGTACGCGTTCATCTTCTCGTCACCCTTTCTTTTACCTCCTCGAAAGGTTTCCAAGGTTTGCACGGCGGTGGACGGCGGGGATATTTTGGCCAAGAGTTTCGCGATCCAGATAATTTTGGATGGTGGTTTAGACTCCGGGTTTTTGGATTCCGTGCCTGGACGGGAGCCTTGCTGCAAGACGGCTCTTTTGACGATGGAGGCGCGCGGAACGCGAGAGATGTTGCTGTAGATTTCCACCGCGCGAGATTCGTTCACGGAAGTGGCGACTTCGAGGATTTCGACGCCGGCGTACATAGCTTTTCGCGAAGAGTACGCGAGGAAGAACTGTTTCCTCGGTTCTGAAGAAGGCTCAGAAGTGGACGGCTCGCTCAATTCGACCGTTTGTCGTCCCGGCTCGCAATTTTCGAGAAGTTTGCACGCGACGGCGTTGTCTTGGATGTTGACTAGAGCGGCGCCGGAGATGGATTTAGGCAAAGTCATGAAGATCTCCTCCGCGAGGTCCGAACCGCGGCGACCACCGTTGGTGTATAAAGTGGAAACCGCGTTGGCGACTGTTTTTGCATCGTATTTGCTGTCGACGAGATGTTGTGCGATTGCAACCGCATCTCGAGAATCGAGGATGGATTGCGGTACCTCTTTCGCGGCGGCGGCGGCGGCCACGACCGGTTTCTTTTCTGCTACTACTTTTTCTTCTTTCTTCTTCGGTCGTTCGACTTCTTCTTCTTGTTTCGGTATAGTCATCGTCGATGATGATGATGATGATGATGATGATGACGATGACGATTGATCGACAAACTTGAGAAACTTTTTATAGTTTTCGTTCCAAAGAGCATCCGTTTTCATCTTGGCGATGGATCCAGAGGCGCGAATAGGAGCCGAGGGATTCGCCGCGACGAAACCACTCGTAGATTTATTCACCGCCGTTTCCTCTTTCTTCGAAGTAACGGCCGCGGAAGCAGTTGTCGTCGCGATTGGTTTGGGAGCGGTAGCAGCGGCAGCGGCAGCGGCAGCGGCGGCGGCTTCTTTCTTGCCGTTCACCGCCTCTCGTTCTTCTTGCATTCTCTTCTCCATTCGCACGCGTTCGTCCTCCAATTCTTTCAAACGTTTTTCCTCGGCTTCCGCTCGTCGTTTTTCTCTCAACTCGGACAAGACGCGCATTTTCTCTTTCTGCTCCTCCGCTCTCTTTTTGCTCATCTCGAGAAATTGTGCTCTCTGCGCTTTCGCCGCCGCGATGCGTTCATCGCGAAGTTTTTCACGTTCCTTCGCTTTTTCTCTCGCCTCCACCGCCTTAACCTCCTGTACTTTCTTCACTCTCTCCAACTCCGCAAAATATTCGCTCTTTTCTACCGCTTTGCGCGTTTCAAAGTCTCTCTTGTACTCTTCGCTCTCGCGTCTCTTGCGAAGGTTTTCCGCCGCGACGTACAACGCCCCGTCCGCCTCCATCACGTCCGCCATATCCTCCTCTCTGCTCAAATCGCTCTTCTCTAAGGACTCTAAATATAACGCGAGAAATATAGCCGCCGCATTTGCATCTTTCTGCGCGAACGATGTCGCAAACGCTGATCTTCGAGTGTTTTCACTTCGTCTCGTGCTCGCTTCGTTCGATTTCATCTCTTCCAACTTTTGCACGTCCGCGAAATGGTCTCGGTCCCACTTCACTCTTCGTTCCTCCTCGTTCTTCCGTTGGCTTCTCAGCGACTTCGTGAATTCTACGCGCCTCGCTTCTTCCTCTGTGCGTATTTGCACTTCCTCTTTCTTCGCGATAATCGACACCGCTTCGCACTCGCTCGATAACGTGGCGTCAAAGTTCTCTCGTCTCGATTGCACCTCGTAATCTTTAATCGCAAACTCATCCAAAAAGACCGATAATTCTTTCTGAACAAAGTCTCTTCTTTCGCCTTCCTCGTCTTTGACTTTCTCCACCGCGACTAACGCTTCGTTTAGAGTAACCTCGACGCGTTTAATGTCCGCGTCTTCGATCAACTGCAATCGCGCCTCGTCCATCAACATCTTTTCGTGCTGCTCCGTATCCATTCTCAACTTGTACTCGAACCGTTTCTTCTCCAACTCCTGGTTATCCTCGTCGTTAGCACCTTTTCCTCCTTTCAACGCTTTATTGACGCGATTCTCTTCCGCCTCGCGATTTCGTTGCATCTCTTTCACGCGTTTCCTCGCCTCCTTGGCGCATTGCTTCCTCCTCTTCATTACTGCCGATTTCTGCGTCTCCAACTCGCTCTCCAAATCCTTCACCGCTTGCCTCGCCACCACCAACGCATCCTTCGCGTACGCCGCGATATCCTCGTCGTTCTTCTCCAACCGTTCGATCCTCTCTCTCAAAAAACCCAACATCTCCTCCTCCTCCTCGCGCTGCTCGCGCTCGATTTTTTCCAAGCGTTTCCTCTCCTTTTCAAACACACCCGCCAACGCTCGATCCGCGGCTTCGCGTCTCGCGTCTTCCTCCTTACGTTTTTTCGTCTCATCTTCTTGCATCTCGAGTTCCATCGCGTCTTCTTTCCTCCTGCGTTCCGTTTCCGTTTTGTTCGCTTTTTTCAACCGCTCTCGGAACGTTTTGATCTCTTTTTTCATCTTCATCCTCCTCGCGTCCTCGGCGGTTCGCGTTCGTCGCTCGGTGATTGCGGCGTTGTTTAATTCCTCGTTCGAGGAGATGTTGTTTTCGTTCCAGGATAAGAGCAGATCGGTGTTGGTTTCCGACGACGCGAGCGCGACGACACTCCTTCTGATTCTCATCAGAGACGACGACGACGACGATGATGAATTCAAATTCGTCCGTGGAATGTTCGCGCGCTTCTTTGCGGCAACGACAACAACGCGCGAGCAACAAAAGCGCGGGGTGGTGTTGATCATCGATTTTAGCGACGAGGAGGAGACAGAGGAGGAGGAGATCATGGTGTTGTTGTTCATGATGATGATGCCGTGTGCGCTCTATAGATATATACACAGAGAGAGAGAGAGAGAGAGTGCAAAGCTTTTCTTTCCTCTCGAGCGTTCCAAAAGTCGTTCTCGTGCTCTGATGAGGAATGGCGAGAGGTGTGCAACTTTCTTTCCTTCCTTCTTGTCTGTCTGTCTGAGAGCGAATAAAAAAAGGCAAAACTTTGTGTCTTCTGTCGTTTTCGTGCGCTCTCGTCGTTTTCTCGGAGAGGTTTCTCAGAGAGGTTGGTGTTTTGGACACCACGGGAAGCAAAAAAAGCTTCAGAGAGAGAGAGAGAGAGAAAGAGCGCGAAGGAGAGAGCGCACCGCGAGAAAGACAGACACAGACGCAGAAAGACGGAGAAAGACGGAGAAAGAAGACAGAGAGTAGAATTTTAGGACGAGAAGATGACATCGTTCGCGACGACGACGATTCAGACGACGAGAGGATTTCATCGTCACCCCCCGGGAAAATCAGCCGAGGAGAAGAAGAAGAGATGGAGCAAAAGGAACGTGCGAATGATGGCGGCGCCAGGCACGGACGGGAAAACCCCGTACGTGGCGAAAAACACGTTCACCATCCCGCGAGACGAAAGCGGTGTGAAACTGGAGGAAATTAAGCGACGTTTTTTGGACGAGATGCGTTTTCGCGAGGAGAAGATGAAAACGATGCCCGATTACGTCTCGTCGCAGTTGACGGAAATTGGGGCGAACGCGTACGAGTTTTCGCAAGAGTGGAAAACGAAAGAAGGGTTCGAGAGGTGGATGAACACGCCGGAGAGAAGACGATCGCACTTTCCAATCGGGGTGTATCAGTATTTGCCGAAGGATAAGTGGTCGGTGCCGGAGAATTTTGCGCCGGTGATTAAGGTGAAGGACCCGCCGAAACCGCCGAAGTAGTCATCAGTCGACTTTGTTTGGCGCGGAGAAAAACGACGCGGATGTGAGAGATTGGAAGCGAAAGTACTTTGTTGTAATCGAGAGAAAGTTATCATTATTATTATTATTATTATCGATAGTATTACAGTTGCTACTTTCGTTTTACGCTCCAACGCGTCCTCGGATGATATCGAGCCATACTTGCGTTCCCCACGCCGGGATATCATCATCGGTCGTCGCGCGTTGTTGTTGTTGTTGTTGTTGTTGTTGTTGTTGTTCTCGTTGTATTTGCGGAGGTGGTGCGGCGAGAGAAGGTGAAGCAGACTGCGCCGCCGCGGATTCGCCCGCGACCGCACCCGCTTGCACTTTCTTTTGTTGGTTCATTTCCTTCTCTCTCATCGAGAGATACTCCGCTCGATCGTACGGGTCCATCTGGTCCAAAGCCGCTTGCGATAAGCCTCCGTCTTCTCCCATCATCCCGCCGCCGGTGAATATCTGCCACGTGGCATAGCAAATCAACAACGTCGGCACGAAAAAACCAAACGTGGCTACCGCTAAAACGTATTTGACGAATTCGTCTTTCGATAACATCCCCGTGCTTTCGTCGCCCATAGCTTTGGTGAACGATTGGTACTCCAACTCAACAACCGTGTCTAAAAACCACGACCATTCGCCAACATCTGGAGGCGATAATGCGTTATAAAACATTGTCGCCGCGATATCTTCCGCCATTCTTTTCGCCTCCAAATCGTCGTAAAAATCCGCCTCTTCGTCGCCCGCCCACGAGTTGTTATTATTGTTGTTGTTGTTGTCGTTGTCGTTGCCACTCGCGCCGTCTTCCGTTTTCGAGGAGGACGAAGACGACACCGCGTTGTACCCTAACTTTTGCAAAGACTCCGCGCGTTCCGGTGACATTTTGCTACTGCTGCTACTACTACTACTCTTCTGATTTCTATTGCTCCACCTATTATTTCTACTTTTCTTCGGCTTAAACTCCTCCGTTCCGTTATCGGCGAACCTCCAATCGACTTTGTCCTCCCTCCTCACAATCTCGCCTTTCCCGTTCACTTTATACGTCGTCACTCCGTAAATATACACCGACCCGAACGGATCGTCCTCTTTCTCCTTCTCCAATTCCTCTTCCGTCGCTAAGAAAACTGCCCTATCCATCTTCTTCTTCAAACTCACGATGCTATCCGACGGTTTCGCTTTTTCCAGAAGCGTGTTCGTAAACTTTCTCTTCTTCGCGCTTTCCGGTTTCCACGTCGCTTTCCACTGAAGCAGTAAACTCCCGGGTTCGACCGACGCGCTTCTCAACGTTTCGAACTGAAACTCAAATTTAGATTTCTTCTTCTTCTCGTCGTCGCTCGAAGACCAGTGTTTCATTAAACTCGCCACTTCCTTCTTCCCTCGCACCGCGTACACGTCGTTTTCGTACTCGCACTCTTTCGCCAAAGGAACAGAAACAACTCCTTCTTCCGACGAACAGTCCACGAATGGTAATCCCGATCGAAACCTTCTGTCGAGCTCGTTCGTCGCTCGTATCATTCTCTGTAACGAATCGTCCACGCCAACCGTGGTCCCTCCGGTCAGTTCGTCGATTGAATTCGCGCGGATGATTCTTTTTCTCGTCGCCGTTTTCCTCCTTCGTCTTCCATTTGTAGTAATCGTTTTAGTCGCACTCGTAATAGGTTTCGAGAAAGATAAAAACGAAGACGAAGAGACAAAGGATTTCATCGTCATCTTTCGTGTTATTCTCTCTTTATTCTTCTTCTTCTTCTTCTTCTTCTTCGATCTCTCTCTCTCTCTGCACTCTCTCTCTTTGAGTCGTTTTTCTGTTGTTTGCGTTCGTTTGGATCTCTGGTTTTGAACTGAATGGCACTGAAACCCTAAATAGATACAAAGCCCTCTTCCTCGGGTTTCAGGGCTTTCCCTCGTGGCTTCATCATCATCATCATCATCATATATAGAGCACACATATAAATAAATAACAATCATGGTGCAAATGTCACAAAAAGAACAAGACATCCAGATGATGTTGGCGGCTGGATGCCACTTGGGGACCAAGAACGTCAACTTTCAAATGGAAAGATACGGTAAGATTTATTCTTGATGCATTGCATCACACGCAAAGAGAGATTTGTTTTTTTTCCTCTCTCGGGCGTCTTTCGCGCGATTTTGAGGAAAAATAATATTGATAATAACAGCACGACGCGAAGGTGGAAAGCGAGTTTGAACGGTCGCGATGGGACCTGTTCGTATTCCTGCGCGCGGATAACGTTGCGATGATGACAGTTTTGTGTTGGTATCATCTCTCTTTTATCGTCATCATCATCATCATCATCGGTCTTTCTAGGCTTGAAGTGGTTTATTCACATCTCTCTCTCTCGTCTCTTTCTCTCTTCATTTTACAGTGTACAAGCGCAGAAACGACGGCATTCACGTGATCAATCTCGGGAAAACGTGGGACAAGCTCATGATGGCTGCACGCATCATCGTCGCCACGGAAAACCCAGCGGACGTCATCTGTCAATCTGCCAGACCGTACGGTCAAAGAGCGGTTTTGAAGTTTGCGCAATACACGGGCGCGAAAGCCATCGCGGGGAGACACATGCCGGGGACGTATACGAACCAGATTGACTCTGAATTTAGAGAGCCGAGAGTGGTGATCATGACGGACCCGAGAACGGATTCGCAGCCGATTTCTGAGACCGCGTACGTGAACTTACCGGTCATTGCGTTTTGCGACACGGACTCTCCGTTGCAATACGTGGACGTCGCGATTCCGGCGAACAACAAGGCGAAGCATTCCATCGGTTGCTTGTATTACTTGTTGGCGAGAATGGTTTTGCAAATGCGCGGTTCCGTGAGCTTACAAAACCCATGGGACGTCATGGTGGATTTGTTCTTCTACAGAGACCCGGAGGAGTTGGAAGCGAAGGAAGAGGAGCAAGAAGCGGCGAAAGCGGCAGCCGCGGCGACTGGTACGGAAGGGGCTGGGTACGACGCCAGCGCCGGTTACGCGCAAGACTCGTGGGACGAGCAACAAGGCGGCCAAGGCGGGCAATACGCGCCGGTGAGTGGCAACTGGGACCAAGCGCCGGCCCCGACTGGATGGGATCAGCAACAAGGCGGCGACTTTGGCGCTGGGTATGCCCCGAGTGGCTATTAATAAATTCTTCTTCTTTTCTTGAGGAGGATATTCTACCGACTTTTAAGATGGGTCGATTACGCTGGAGACGTCTGTCTAATGGGAATAGATCACTTAGAATATAGAGACAGGGCACCATCTTTAATCATCAACATATAACTACTTTACACGTTGTATTGAATCTCTTTCATGAGTAAATATAAAATTACACGCAGCACTATTTGTTCTAGTATTATCTATTTTAGCTACTGTATGCGTATCTATTTCTATTCTAATACAACGACGACGCGTATCCGCCACCACCGCCGCCGCCGCTATAATGACCGCTGTTCGCATTCCTACAACTCTTCACCGCAATCATCACCCTCTCCTCGAATAACTCCGCCTGTATTGGTTGTTCTAACTCGTAAAACGGATTCTTCATCGCGAAATCCGCGTACACGTCGTACACTCGTCTCAGCAGTCGTTCCACCCCAATCGCTTTCTTCATGCTGCAGACCATAAATTTAATCCCTGTTTTCGTTTCAAAGCAGTGCAAATCAAACGTGCTCGTTTCCAACAACTCGATTCCTGAACTTTTTTTCACCGGAGAGACGGAATTCGTTCGCGATATCGCGTGTAACGAGTGCCACACGGACGCCAAGCGCAACGTGTCGTTGATGTCCAACGTGTTTTTGTCGGAGGAGTAGTTTTTGTAAAAGATTAAACCGCCGGATTTGTTCACGATCCAGACCGAAAAGACCGGAGAAGAAGAAGAAGAGGAAGAAACCAAGAGCGAAGCGCGACCGCTGAAATCGACGTCTTTCTCGCCTTGGCTTCCGTCGTCGAACGCGCGTCCACTCATTTGTTTTTATGTGGAGGAAAAATGCAAGAGAGACTTTTCAACGTGAAAATTTAGGGTGTTAAAACCTAAGTGTGGGCTCAAGCACTTTTGGCGGCTTTCCTCCGTCCGCTTTATTCTCTTCTTCATTATTTGTATCTCCGCTTTGAGATCTTAACACGAAAACACTCGACGACAACACTCTTTTTACTTACTATTTCGAGATGATCAGCGCTTCAAAATGCGTTCAATGCACTCAGATCAGATCTTCTTTCTCTCCCGGTGAAAGAAAGGACGATGTCCATCAAAATCGTTTGAAATCATCATCGAATTCGGGAAAGACGTTCCGTTTTTCCAACCGACGTGATGTTCTTTCGAAGAAGAAGAGAAACAACGGAACGTCTTCGAACACCAAAACCGTGATGATAACTTCGGCATCATCATCGAACAGTAGTAATAATAATAATCGCAAGTACAACTTCTCCGCGGGCCCGGCGATGTTACCCTTGGACGTTCTCGAAGAAGCGCAAAAAGATTTGGTCGATTACAAAGGCACCGGAATGTCCGTGTTGGAGATGTCCCATCGAGGGAAAGATTTCATGTCGATTGCTTCGAAAGCGGAACAGGATTTTCGCGAGTTGGTGAACGTGCCGGAGAACTATAAAGTTATTTTCGTGCAAGGCGGCGCTTCGACGATGTTTGCGTCGAACGCGTTGAACTTGTGTCCGACGGGGAAGGAGAAAGCGGACTTCGTGACGACGGGCGCGTGGTCGAAGAAGGCGTTGGGGGAGGCGAAGAAGTTTTGCGACGCCGGAGAGGCGGCGACGAGTAAGGAGAGTAATTTTTCAACCATTCCGGAGAGAAATACGTGGAATTTAAGAGACGGGGCGAAGTTTGTGCACATTTGCGAGAACGAAACCATCGGTGGGGTGGAGTTTAAGGAAACGCCGGTTGGCTTGCCGGACGGCGCCGTTTTGGTCGCGGATCACTCGTCGAACTATTTGAGCAAACCGATCGACGTGAATAAGTACGGGATTATTTACGGTGGAGTGCAAAAGAACATAGCGTGCGCGGGTATGGGGATTGCGATCATTCGCGAAGATTTGATTGGCAACGCGGCGCCGAACACGCCGACAATGTTGGACTTTTCGACGCACAGCGAAAACGAGAGCATGTACAACACGCCGCCGTGTTACACGTGGTACATTTCCGGTTTAGTGTTCGCCAAGTTATTGAGGGAAGGTGGTTTAAGCGCGATGGAAAAGAGAAACCAAGAGAAGGCGAAGGTTTTGTACGACACGATCGACGCGTCCGCTGGCTATTACAACTGCCCGACGGATTTGAAATACAGATCGATGATGAACGTTCCGTTTACGTTGGCGAAAGGCGGCGACGTGGAGAAGCAGTTTTTGAAAGAAGCCAGCGACGCCGGATTTGAAAGCTTGAAAGGTCACAGATCTGTAGGAGGTGCGCGAGCGTCTATTTATAACGCGATGCCGAAAGAAGGCGTGGAAGCGTTGGCCGCTTTCATGAAAGACTTCCAAAGCAGAAACGCTTAAAGAAGTATGTTGTAGAGGAAAAATGCGTCCGTGTTTTGTTTTTGGGCGCGCGAGCGTGAGTGTGTGTGTGTTTGTGTGTTTGTGTTTTGTTTGTGTGTGAGTAATAAAACTTACTAATTTCTTCTGTTACATCATCGTGCTAAAACTACTTCTACGCGCATCTATTACTACTACTACTACTACTACTCTATGGCTACCACCGGTAGTTACGACGACCGCCACCATATGTCGTTTTCGGCTCGGAACTCGACGCCTTTGGGACCTAAAGACGTCTCGGCGTTTATTTTTAAGCTCAAGGCGTGTAAACCAATCTTTTCCTCCGGTTCTGGAACTCTCGGAGGAGCTGTCTCACCATCGTTAGCGTTCAAGTACAAACAATCGTTTATCAGAGCTAAATTCTCTTTCGAAAATTGCGCTCGAATCTGGTGCGTCCGACCGGTGATAAGTTTAACCGTATTCTCGTAAAACGTCTTTCCATTCACCGCGACCGGTTCACTTTTTTCCACGCGCAATATCGCCACGTTAGAAGGAATTTGCGTCTTATTTTTCGAATACGACGCGGTATCGTCTTCTGACAATTTTAACGTCTTCATTTTTACCGTCCTCGCGCCTTTCCCAATCGTTCGTTCCGACGGTTCGTACTCGTGCGTCATCAATCCAATTTTCGCGGGATTTTCCGTCAACGCCAAATACTGCTTCTCCACGAAACCGTCTCGTAATATTTTCGAGAAGATACCGGCGGCTTTGCTATTTTTAGCGACAACCACCACGCCACTCGTCGTCACGTCTAACCTGTGCGTCGGGAACAACTTCGTCGCTTCGTCATCATTTTCGTTACCTACTCTCAGCGCCGACCAAACGCAACGGAGCACGTTCTCCTTCGCGTTGTCCACCGAAGGAGAAACGGGCAACCCGGATGGTTTCATCACGACCACAAAATCGTCCGTTTCCTTCAAAATGCAGTCCATCCATCGCGTTTCTCCCGCCGCAAGGAACCGTCTTGGATTCACGTGCGCCCGCACGTAATGTCTCGACCCCGCCGGTAATATGACATCCGAGCGTATTCGTTTCATTTTGTGCTTAACTGTATTCGGTTCCAACTGAAAATCCTCCTCGAGCTCGTCCGAGATGTACACCGCGCCAAACTCGATCAACGCTTGAAAATACCGTTCGGTGACGTCTGTGATTTCACCGTGCAACGCTTCGGAAAGCTTCTTGTTGTTCGAGAGCGATTTGAGGTCGCAGTGTTCCACTCGAGCTGGACGTTTCTCGCTCGGAATTTCTGTTGTTGTTGTTGTTGTTGTTCCCGTATTCTTCAAAGGGACCGACGATGATGATGACGACGATGCTATTGGTGACGACGAAAGCACCGAAAAAGTCCTTCGCCTCTTCTGCGCTCTCTTTGTGACGAGTAAAGCGAGAGCGCGTTTCGCGGGGGACCCCGCCGCTCGGAGGCAAAACATGTCTCGTTGAAACGAAATTGTGGCGAATTTTTTTCTCCATTTTATCCAAAACAGTTACGCTCGCAAAACGGGATGTGGTCGTCGTCGTCATCATCTCTGCTATCCTCGGCGACGACGACGACGACGACACGAACGAAATCGAAAACGACCTCGGTTTTGGTCCCACAAAAAAGAGGAAGGAGGAGGAGGAGACCTTTCGTTCACGTCGTCGAAAATAAAAACCGAATCGCGTTCACGAAATTGGAGTTGTCGGAAAACGAATCTTCAACTGTTGTAGTGCGCTTGCGCCAATCGGACGAACGATTCGAACATCTTCGCCAGGTTTTGAAAAAAACGAACAAAGGCGACGAGTTTAAAGCGACGATTTTGAACGAACGCTTAGCGACGGGAAGAATTCTCTCTTACGACGACGACGACGAGAGAAGTGTTTTGATTGAAATTTTGAGCACCAAAGAGGAGGAGGCAAAGGAAGAGAAAATGGTAACTGTTTCGCTGATCCTCGCGATGCCGCGGCCGAAAGTATTGCGACGATTACTCTCCGTTTTCGCACAGTTCGGGGTAGAAAACGTGCACATGTTCAGCGCGGAGAAGACGGAGCGGTGTTATTTCCAGAGCGAGGTGTTGACGGAGGACGTTTTGGTTCGAGAGTTTACTCGCGGCGTAGAGCAAAACGCCTTGGATTTCAAATTTCCAAACACGAGCAAGTGCAGGAATTTGAACGCGGTATTGGAGGCGCTTTTATCGTCGGGAGACGAGGAAGGTAGGAAGGGAAGAGAGGAAAATATCGCGAAAAGAGTGAACGGAAAGAAAGGTGCGAATTTTGAATGGTTGTTGCGGTCGATGAGAGATGAAGAAGAGGGAGAAGGAGGAGAGGAGAGAAGACGAATAAATTTGTTGGCGCATCCGTCGAGCGCGAGCGTGTCCGTTACCGAGGCACTTGCTCAAGAGAAGAGCGCGATTTCGACGAATAGAGTCGAAATACTCTTAGCCGTTGGTCCCGAAGGTGGGTGGAGCGAAGAAGAGGTGCGAACGTTTGAGACTTTCGATTTCGTAAACGTCGGACTGGGCAATCGCGTGTTCACCACCGACGTGGCGACGATCGCCTTACTCTCCTCCATCAACGAATACGTAGAATATAGTTTATAGTTTTTTTAATACAAAGTAAGCAGCGCGTACAAAGAATAGAGCAAAACCATCGGGTAAAACACCACCAACCGTTTGCCTTCGCCGCACTGACCCATCCCGTGTAAAAACAACCCGCTCGATTTACTCGACGCTTGCAAAATGCAAACACACGCAAACGCCAAAATACCAAACGAGTTTGTCGTTCCGGAAAAACTACCACCGCCACTACTACTTTTACTACCATTACTACTACCTTCACTATGTACGAACGCTTTCACCACGCTCAAAAATAAAATCGACGTCGCGTTATACCCAATCACCGACGCCGTTCGACTCAAACTCAAATTTTCCCCGGCGTCGTTGTTATTCTGCGCAGTTAACTGATTCAACAACCAACACGTCAAACCGCTCGCAATCGCCGACCACCCTAAAATATACCCGTAATGCCCCTTCCCTTGAAGCGCGTGCAAAGTAGCAATCAACCCAAACACCACCAAAGGCCCGGCTAAATCGTCATCCTTCGACGTCTCCCGCGTGTGTTTCTTTCGCATCGGCAGCGGATTCATCGCGCTCTTCGCTCGCCGCGCGATTTGCGCAAAGTCAACCCCCAACTCCTCCAAAAGCGGAGGTTCGTCCGGGAAACCGCCGGACCAGGACACTTTCCCTCGAAACCCGCGATTTCCAGAGGAGGCTGCCCCAGACGACGACGTCGTGTTTTGCACGTTCCCGAAACTCTTCGTCCGAGTGAACAACGCCGCCCATCCGCCGCCAAAACCGCCGCCCGCGCTCGAAGAAGGTTGATTTTGTTGAAACGATGATGATGTTGACGACGGTTGGTGGTGGTGTTGGAAATTCTGCGAGGGCGGAGGAGGCTGGTACCGGCCACTCCCACCGTCCAAAGACGATCTCTGATTATGATGGTGTTGTTGTTGAGACGATGATGATGGTTCAGCGTTGTACGGAACCTCCTCCGACGAAGGAGGCGGCGCAAACGTCGACGGCATGAATTGCATCTGTTGTTGGTGCAATGGATTAGTATTCGAAGGATTTGGATTTGGAGGAATAAAAAGCGACGGTTGTTGTTGTTGTTGTTGTTGTTGTTGCATCATCTGTTGTCTTTCTCCTCCATCTCCAATGGTACTACTACCACCGTGAACACCACCACCGTGTGGTGCGAACGAAGGCGGTTGTTGTTGTTGTTGTTGTTGTTGCATGACTTTTGTGTAGAAGATATGCGCGCTTTAAAGAGGCAACGTTCGAAAAACACGTTTAGGGTATCAATTTAGGGTATCAACATGAGACCCTAAATGCGTTGTCCTTTGAAAGAAAGAGAGGCCAAAACTCGTCAATTTTCACGCGCATTTATACACGTAGCAGAGACAAAATGGTACGTCCTAGTTTCTTTTTTCCCCGCCTTTCATCGACGATAACAACGTAACTCTTTTACGCGCGATTCTCTCGAGAGACGCGAGGAATGACGTTCGCGTTACAGAAAACAAAACTCATTGTTTAGAGAGATGATTTGCGCGATTTTGGTCGTGTTTTTTCCTCTTGGGCGAGAGAGAAGGGCTTGATTTCTCTTTTCGCGCGCGGAATTTGCGCCTCTGTTAGTTCCCTGTTAATCGCGTTATCTCTCGCTCAAAGAGGAATCGCTTTGTCAGTTGGATACTTTTCAACGTGGACGCGTCGAGCGCGCGGGAGGAACGCGTTCGCATACCTTTCTCTCGTCACGTTTTGCAACTCTACGCGTATATGTTGGTTTTCATTTGCTCACCGAATCTCTCTCTTCCTTTCTCTCAAAAAAAAAAACAGCCGTCGCAAAAAACGTTCAAAATCAAGAAAATCTTGGGCAAAAAGCAAAAGCAAAACCGCCCGATCCCGCAATGGATTCGCATGAAGACCGGGAACACCATTCGTTACAACGCTAAGAGAAGACACTGGAGAAGAACCAAGTTGAACATCTAATTCATTATTATTACATATAGATAGAGAGGATTTCTTAGTAGCGAACGAAAAACGAATGTAGTCATAGGTTTATTACAAAGGAGTATTACAACACATCCAAAGCATCGAGCAAAAACACTCCTTCTTTTTCTCTTTTCGTGCAATGAATAAGAACGTTTTATTTGGGGTGTATAAAGTTTGTTTGGTATTACATCAGCTTATTATAACAAAGTTGCGCGCGCGCTCGTTTCAAATTCTAAAACATCACGGGCGAAATACTCTCTAATAAAGGAGCTCTTTTCCCTCTTCTTTTTATTCATCAACTCATTATTCTCTTTCATCTTTTAAACTAAAATCTCTTTTGTTATTACATTCTTTCGCATTCGTATTAATAGCGGGGTATTATTATTCGCGAGAAAACGAGAGAAAAAGGGTATTATTATTTCCTTCGTCTCTCTCGCGTTCTTCTCGCTCTCATCACTCGTGGTTCTTAGGCGCGTGATACGCCGAGTTCACCGCGGTGTTGTTGTTGTTGTTAAAACTATGGACATCCCACCTCCCTCTGCTCTCGTCCATGCTCGTTCTTCTCTTCGTCTGCGAGGAGTTATTGTTCGTGGTAAACGTGCTCGCATCCGACGGCGGCGACGTCCCTAACCCCGCCACGTCTTTCGCTCCGAGCACTGGTTTCAGCATCTTCTCTTGTGATGAGTCAGCACCACTTTCAACAAAATGAGAAGAATTTTTCTCTGTTTCAACAACTTCTTTATGTTGTTGTTTATTCGACCCTCGCGACCAGTAGTCCGCGCTGTCGAAATGTTTCCGGTCGGACACGATCAGGTTCTTCTTTGGGATCATCCCGCCGTATTTCGCTCGTAGTTTTTCTTCTTGCTGTTTGAGATGATGTTGATCATCTGCGTTCGACGATGCTTCCATTTTTTTTTCTTTCCTCTCCCGTAAAAATATCTCACAGTAATTTTTTCTGTGTTTTTGTTGTTGTTCGTGTGTCACTGTGTGTATATTATATATCACACGAAAGAAAAAGACGCAGAAAGAAGGTAGTGATGCGTTGTTGTTGTTGTTGTTGTTGCGTTTGTTGCGCTCGAGTTTGAAAAGAGTATATATATAGTGTGTATACACACACACACTCTCTCTCTCTCTAAAGTAAAGAAATTGGAGGAAAAAAGATCAACAGTTCTCGCTATAAAAAAAACGAAGAAGTATTTGTATCTTAAAACAACGGCCTTTAGGGTTTAACGCAAACAACAATTTTGGTGAGAAACAAGCCAGAAATCGCGGGTTCGATCCCCGCCTCAGTCATCCTCTCTCTCTTCAACAACGAACGACTTGCTCTCTGCGTAAGTAAGGCTGTGTGGCAAAGTGGATGAATGCGCTGGTTTCCGATTACACTCTTTTTTTTGTTCGTTTGTTGTTTGTGTTGTGTCTTTGTGTGTATTTTTAGGGGAAACTTCCTCACAATTTTAAAATAATACAACCACGAGAGACGAACGAAACGAGACACACTTTACGACAACGACGGAGTTGGTGAGATGATGATGCGATCATCGATCGTGCGGTGTTCCTTTCCATCTTCCTCTTCTTTTTCTTCCTCCTCGCGTTCACGACAGAAAGAAGAAGAGAGAAGAAGCAGCGCTGCATTCAGAAGACCACCAAGAAGAGGCCGTTTGGTGCGACAAAACATGGGAAAAATCATAGCCGAAGACAGCGAAGACGAGGAAGACATGTCCATTCGATCGTCGACGATTACCATGGACATGCTAGAAAAAGCGGAGGATCAGTTTTGGGAGGAGTCCATAGATACCGGGGAAGGGTCGTACGACGATTTCGACGACGATAGGAGTGATGTGGAAAAGGAGGATGACGACGACGGTTTAGGCGAAGGCACGGTTTTATTACGAAGAAAAAGAAGAAAAAATAATAGTAATAGTAAAACAAAGGAGGAATCAAGAGCGACGAGAACTTTAGAGAACTCGATTTTACGCGCGAGACAGTTCGCGTCGACGGAAAACGCGCGAAAGATTGTGCAGGAAGGCGAGAAGGCGCGCGTGGTTGCGCGATCGACGCTGGCGCAATCGAGCGAAAGAGCGGCGGAGATATCGAAGCAAGCGGTGGAAAAAGCAGAGTTTGTGAGGAGGCAAATAGAGGCGGTGCCGAATAAGAAAGAGATTATGAGCGCCGCGGCGGCGGCGACGGCGGCGACGGCGGCGATTTCGACCGTGTTGGCGGAACCGTTGATGACTATGGCGGGGTCTATCGTCGCGTTTTCGTTGGTGAAGAGTTTCGAGACGATGGACGAGCAGTTAAGACAGAAACAGAAAGAAATCGAGACGAAGAAGAGAGAGGAGAAGGTGGATTTGTTGATGAAGACGAAAGAGAGAAAAGTGGAGACGAGAGTGGAGGTGGTGGACGCGCCGTTGGAGGTGGTGAGCGCGGTGACGTCGTCGACGCCGCCAGTCGAAGAACGGGTGAAAACGACGAGAGAGGAGAAAAAATTTGTAGAAAAAGAAGAGGAATTATTAGGAGCATCGGCGGCAGCGGCGACGACGACGCAGCAAGCAACAACAACACCAAGATCTAGAACAGCAACAAACTCCGCCACGAGCGGTTTCGTTTCCCAAATTGCCAACGAAAACGAAACCGCCTTATTCGAAGCGCGCAAAAAGAGAGAGCAGATTTTGAACGAGATGGCGCAATACAACGACGCGCCGGCGACGACGAAGAATGGGAACACAATGCGCCCGGGGAAGTTGGCGGAAACGACGAACAACAAATACTTCGCCAACCGCGCGACGAAACGCACCGCGGACGTTTTAGGCTACAGCACCACGCCTCCGCAAAACGTTCCAACGGATGCGCAAAAAGAACAACCACCGAAAGCGTCGATGACGTCACCGTCACCATCTTCATCGGAAAAAAAGAAACGAGACGACGATACGAAAATCAGTCTCTTCGCCGCCTTCTTCGCCGTGTTTACCTTTCCGTTTACGCTTTTGCTCGAACTCTTCAGAGCGTGCGTGGAAGTCTTGAAAAAGTACATCTTCTCATCAAGCATCGGAGAGGAAAGAGACGCCGGAGAGAGAAGTTAAATCATCCGATTTATAATAATAATATTAGCGCTGTAATAATCAACAACAACAACGCGCGCGCGCACTATCCGATCTGTAAATACGCGAAAACGAGAACACTTTTGACATCACAACACGTTCGCATCGCGACGACGAACGTAGAAAATTCTGTTGAGACTACTTTCTTCACTTAAAAACGCCCCTAAAACTAAAACGGAAAGAGACGACGACGACGACGTTGAGAAGAGATACTCCTCCATCATGAGCGAACAAAAGTACACCCCGAGACTGCACTCGAAGGACAACCCTCCAGGCGCGCCCACCGTCCTTTTCCACACCACGCTCGGAGAGATAGAGTTGGAATTGTATTACTTGCACGCGCCGAAAACGTCGCAGAATTTCTTCGAGTTGGCAAAGAAAGGATACTACGACGGATTGATTTTCCACAGGGTGATTAAAGATTTCATGGCGCAAGGCGGAGATCCGAGCGGGACGGGTAGAGGTGGGAGCTCGATTTGGGGCGGGAAGTTCGAGGACGAGATCACGAGGTAAGGAGAGAGACGAGAGATTTGATTCGTCTTTTGACGAGCGTTTTTTTCTCACTTGTATTTTGCTTTCGGTTTAGTATCAGGACGACGATCGAGCGGACGATGATCGAAAGAAGAAGAAGAAGACCATCGATACGATGCCGTTGTTTATTGTTCTTCTTGGAAACTTCTTGTTTGGTCGAGAGTGTAGAGCGCATCTCTTCGTTTTTATTTTCTGCTGCAACGTTTGGCGGCGACGTTTCGAGTCGCGCTTTTGCTTTTCGAGAGACTGGCGTTTAATACTTACCGAGCTTTTACTCCTTCTTTCTACTTTATGCGCTCAAAACAGAGATTTGAAACACGTCGGCGCTGGGATTTTGTCCATGGCGAATAGCGGGAAAGATACGAATGGGAGTCAGTTCTTTATTACTTTAGCGCCTACGCCGTGGTTGGACGGTAAGCACACGATATTCGGGAGGGTGAGTAAACACATACAGACGTTAGAAAAGATCGGGTTAGTAAAAGTCGGGAAGAACGATAGACCGGTGGAGGAGGTGAAGATTTTGAGCGCAGAGGTGGACGATCACGGAATCAAATGGTATTAGCTCGTTGTTGTGTTGTTTGTTGTTAATAGTACATCACACTTTAGAAAGTTCTAGCGCGTACAAAACTACTAGTACTATAACGTCTCCGCATCTACGCTACGTCAAATCGTCGTCCTCCTCCTCCTCTTTTCCTCCTCCTCTTCCCATCATCATCATCGACCCGCCTTTCAACGGAAACGCTGGATTCGGCAATTTCAATCGGCTAAAGCACGCGTCCGCTATCTCTGGAACTCTCCGCTCTCTCCACGTCGTCTCAATCATCCCGGCGTCTTCCTCTTTGTACCCTCTCAAAAGCTCGTAACTAATCAGACTCTCCTCGGAGTTCGCAAACGCGTCAATCTCCATAAAATCCGCGTAACTCAGCTCCGCCTCCTTCACATCACCAACCCACAAATACGCGATAATCGCGTGCAAATAACACCTCCTTTGCGTCGCCGTGCTGCTAATTTTATCGCACGCCACCGCAAATCTCACGCACAACTCAGCCGCTTCTCGAAACGCACCCGTCTTACACCGCAAAGCGCACAGCGCTCGAAACGCGTCCGACGCGTACAACTCCAACTCGTTCTCGCAAAGCACATCCAAAGCTCGCTCGTATAACGACACCGATTTTTCCTCCCCTTTGACTCCTAATTTCTCTAAAATCCTCGCGCATTTCGCCAAACACTCCCCGCTTTGTTGCATCCTCGAGCTCGACGCGTAACACGCGCTCGCTCTCGCAGAGAAATCGCTCAGTAACTGTATCGCCTTCGAATCGTTCACATCGAACTCCTTCGTCTCCAATACCGCTCGGGATGCTAACAAAACGCACTGGTCGTACGACCGCGCCGCTAAGAACACATTGTTCGTCTCTTCGTTCGATTCTGCGCACCGTTCTTTCGCCAGGACTGCTTTATGGAACAGTCTCACGCTTTGAAACATCTTCGACGCGTCGTCGTAGAGCAGAGACGCTTTCTCGAGATCTTTCGATTTAAAGAGACTGCCTCGCGCGGAGGCGTCGGCGAGTTTGAGGAGTTTTTCGGCCTCCGATTGAGACATTGGTAGTGTGAGTCTCTTTCTCACTTTTAGTACCCTGTTTAGGTCTGCTTCTTCTTCTTCTTCTTCTTCTTCTTCTTCTTCTTCTGAGATTGGTATCGTGCGCGTGTTTGCTGGAGTTTCTTCTGAGGTGTGCGGTGGTGGATGAAACGCTTTCTTTGCGTCGTGTTCGAGTTTATATTTCTTCTCTTATTAAAACCGTGCAAGTTACAGCTCTCTCTCTTTCTTTCTTTCTCTCTTTCTTTCTCTTTTTCTCTCTCTACCGATGATGAGTAATTACTTGTCCGTGTTTTTAAACGACGAGTCGTAACTCGCCGTCGGTTCTAATTTCTTCGCCTCGACCAATTTTCTCACCGCTCTCATGAAATCGTCGTGCGTCGCGTAGTCTCGATCTTCTCTGATGGCGAACATACCCGCCTCGGTGCACACGTTTCGCATGTCCGCGGCGTTAAAGTTTTCGGCGACTTTTGAGACCGCTTCGTAATCGATTTCGCCGTGTTTGTTTATACCGGCGGCGTGGATTTTTAACACCTCTACTCGTCCTTGTTCGTTGGGCAACGGGATTTCAATTTTTCGGTCTAACCGTCCCGGACGCATCAACGCCGGGTCTAAAACGTCCGGTCTGTTCGTCGCCATGACCATTTTTACTTTACCTAAAACATCAAAGCCGTCCAGTTGATTTAACAACTCCATCAACGTTCTTTGAATCTCGCGATCGGCCGAGGTCCCTTCGCTAAATCGTTTCCCTCCGATGGCGTCGATTTCGTCCATGAAAATAACGCACGGTTCGTTCGCTCGCGCGTACCCGAACATTTCTCTGATTAACCTCGCGGATTCTCCGATGTACTTATCTACGATAGCGCTCGAAACGACTTTCAAAAACGCGCAATCGATGTTGCTCGCAATCGCTTTCGCCAACAACGTCTTCCCCGTGCCGGGCGGGCCGTACAACAACACTCCTTTCGGAGGCGCAATCCCAACCCGTAAAAACAATTCCGGATTCATCAGAGGCAACTCAATGCTCTCTCGTAACTCCCTAATTTGCTCCCCTAACCCTCCAATCGAGGAATACTCCACCTTCCCTGGCGCCTCGCTCAACATGTTAAACACCACCGGATCCACCTCTCTCGGCAACGCTCGCATAACCGTCAGCGTCGTCATATCCAACGTCACTCTCGTCCCGTTCACTAACTTCTCTCGATCGAGTTTCGACCGGCACCCGACGATATATCTCGGTCCTGAACTCGCTTTCACGATGAACCTATCCTCGTCCAGCTGCCGTAAAACTTCCCCTATGATTTGCCCCATCGATTGGAGCGCGGTCAAATCTCGTTCTGTTTTATCAAACTGTAGTCTGGTTTCTTTCAACTCTGCGCGTAAATTCCGTACTCGTGCGTCTAACTCTTTGTGTTGGAGCATTAATCTCGTGAAATCGGAGATGGCTTGTTGTTTTCTCGGGTCCGAGCCGTCGCCGCCGTCTTCGCCGCTCCCTGCGGGTGGAGGTGGGACCGCCACTTCCGTCGTCATGATGTCTCTGATGTCTCGCTTTCTTTTCAAAAGAAGGGAAGAATGAAGTTGAAATCTCTCTCTCTTCTTCTTCTTCTTCTTCTTCTTCTTCTTTAGAAGAGAAGAGTACCACCGAAGCCTTTGAACCGATGTGCTCTTCTCGAGCGCGCTCTTTGTTTTTGCGTATGTTTTTCAAAAGCAGTCGCAGTCGCAGCAGTAATACTAATAGTACTAGTAAAAGTAGTCGTCCTTTGCGTTGCGATCTCACGCTTTTCCAAGGGAACTCCCTTCTTTGCTTTTGCAACTGGTAGGGTTTAACACCCTAAACGTGAAAAGGGAGAAAATGAGACCAAAGACCGTTGGAAAGATGCGCGTTTTTAGTAAACACACTCTGACACACACGCACACGCGATGCGCTCGTTAGTATTAACGATAGAAGAGGGAAGAGCTCTTGTTGTTGGAGGAGGAGGAGGAAAAGGAGGAGGAATTTTTAGTAGTCGCGATGGTAGTAGGACGCGCAACAAAACGCAACAACGTCGTCGCAGAGTACATGCTGTTACTCATGATGTTGTCGGAAAAGGAACTCCTTTGAGGAGTAGTAACGATGATGATGAGTATTATTGGACGAAACGGCGGAAAAGCAGCGTTTTTGGAATGATGAATACTCGTCGTCGCGAGAACAGAATGACACCAAACAAATCGGCGGTTGGTGTGCAACAGTGGGACGTGATATGCGTTCGAGACGACGACGATGACGAGAGCGTTTCGGGAAAATATCAATTCGCGACGGTCGAAACGAGGGGCAAAGACGGGCGGATAGAGTGCGTCGTTTTAGAAAAAGAAGTGCGGGACGATTTAGACGAGATAGAGGAGGAGAGTAGTAGTAACATTATTTTTGTGGAGACGCAGGAAACGAGAGTTATACGCGAAGAAGACGTGATGTGCGTGTGTTCAGATTTCATTTTGTTCGAACAAAGAATGGATCAAGATCGAATATCGAATCCGCACGGCGAACACTCGACGAACATATGGGTGGCGAAGAAAAAAGACGTCGAAGACGAGAGAGGACAGTTGTCGAAGTTGTTGTTGAAATGATGCGACGCTGTGGTGACGTTTTCGTAGCATATCATCTCGCTTCTTTCTCAGCCACTCGTTTCGCATGTGTCGCATGTGTTCTTTTTCCAAGAGGGAAAAATATTCAAAGATATCGACGTCACACTTTTTGCCCGCGCGCAGAACGCACAACAACGCATAATCAATCAATCAATCAATACATCGATCGATCAAAGGTACTCGTCATCATGTCCTCAGCATTTTCAATCTCTTTAGGGGCGCCAGGACGCTTGAATACTACGAAACTTTCCTCCAAGACTCTTACGAGAGAAAGACAGTTTTGTATCTCTAAAAAGAAGAGGAGCGCTTCCGGCGCGATTACCCCGGTTTTCGCGAAGGTTGGGGAACAGCTGCCGCCCTCCACAATGGTCGAGCGGCAATTACCCACGACGACGGATGGGGACATTGGCATTTACGGCGCCATTGCACCGTTTAAGAACGGGTTCGACCCGTTGGGATTATCGAAAAGAAAAACGTTCGATGATCTCAAACGATATCGCGAAGCTGAACTGACGCACGGACGCGTGTGCATGCTGGCGGCGGTTGGTATTTTGGTCGGGGAATACGTCGAAGGGTCCTCGTTTTTGTTCGACGCATCTATCACCGGTCCGGCTATAAATCATTTTCAACAAGTTCCGCCGCCGTTCTGGTACGCGCTCGGCGTCGTCATCTTCATCGGAGAAGCGACGAGAGTGCAAAAAGGATGGGCAGATCCGTTCACGTCCGACTTATTCACTCTGCGAGACGATTACGTTCCCGGTGAGATTGGTTTTGACCCGCTCGGTCTCTGTCCCGATGCGAGCGATGAGCTGTATCTCGATTACAAATTGAAAGAGCTCTCGCACGGAAGACTCGCTATGGTCGCTACGGCGTTCTTCGTCGCTAAAGAACTCGTCACCGGGAACAAGATCTTCCCGCAGTTTGATTTGTTTCCCTACCAATAAATTCAACACAACAAAAGGAGTTTAAAAAGAACTTACTTGAAGAGAGGGAGAGAGAGAGTGAAAAGAGAGTGGAAAGAGACTGCGCGTCGCAACATCGATCGAGCGCTTATTTTTCAATCAAACACACATGTTGCAACACAAAACACACACACACATTTCTGAAGCACACACAAACGCAATGCCCCCTCCCTCAAATTCTCCTTTCGACGAGGCCATCGCGTCTGATTCAGAGGAGGAAAAAAAGCACCTCATTTTCGTCCCCGGGAGGTTATGTTTGCTCGGTGAACATTCCGATTGGGTGCGTTCTTATTCATAGTTTATTCTTAGGGGAAATGCAGGCGCACCAACACCCACAAGCTCACACACACGTTTTCTCTTTCTTTTCTTCAAATCTCATCTC
>JACLAB010010419.1_pt1 | contig 37189 bp, 19 predicted proteins | sample 8027921 | NCBI WGS metagenome assembly JACLAB01 (sample SAMN15725117, study PRJNA655200) | protist metagenome | isolation source: fluorescence activated cell sorting (FACS) single amplified genomes of... | place: USA: West Boothbay Harbor, Gulf of Maine | collected 2000-07-19 | reverse complement strand
GGGAGACGCGCGCGATGCGTGGGGTTGATGATTTAATCCGCGAAGAATCCGTCGCGGACGATAACGACGACGGCGATAAAGGGTCCGAGAAGGACGCGTCGGATTCCGCGCGCGCGTTCAATCCGCCGATGGCGCACTCCGTCGCCGTATTCGACGGCGTCGCGAGCGATGAAAACGTTCCCGGCGCCCGGCGCGTGCTCGCCACGGCTTGCGGCGACGGCACGATCGCCGTCATCGACATGGACCACCCGGGTGGTGGGTCCGGCGGTTCCAAGAAGAAAAAATCCGCCTCGACGGGCGTCTTTCGCTCTGGCAAAGCCGAGTGCGTCCGGCTCGGCGCGTCCGACCTCGCGACATCCGCCGTACACCCCTCGATCCGTCACACCGCCGCCGCGACGTGCGCAGAATTCGCCCCGTGGAACCCGCGCGGGGATATCATCGTCTCTGGAGGCACGGACCGCCGTCTCATCGCTTGGAATTGGGTCTCGGCCGCGTCCGCGACGTCCGCGACATCCGCGTCCTCCGCCTCAACCGGCGCGATCGCCTCGGTCAAGCGTTCGAGAAAGATCAACGCCCTCGCGTTCGCCCACGCGTCTCCTCGTCTCGCCGTCGCCGATACCGGTCCATCCATCGCCGTTTACGACGTTGGGTCCTAGCGAAACGGCGTCGACGGGCGGACGGGTACCATCGCCGCAGTAGAGTAGAGTTGTAAAAAGCGCACTTTTTCGATCACTTTTTGTCATCGTTCGCCGCACACGTCGTCGACGTCGTCCGGTCCGCGTCGGTCCGTCGACGGCGTCCGTCCGCGGGGGATCTCCCGCGATTCCGCATGCGTCGTCGCCCCGACGAGGAAACCGCGGGTGGGGGTTCCGCGACCGCGACGCGCGACGACGACGAGGACGACGAGGAGCGGGTTTCTTCGGCGGCGCGGCGCACCGAACCGCCATCGGGTTCGGCCGGGCGTAAACGACAGAGAATGGACGCGACGGCGCGCGCGCGCGAAGGGAAAACGTCTCGAGAGACCGGGTTGGCGGAGACGATGCGCCGGGAAGAGGCAGAGACGGGAGAAGAAGCGTTGACGCCGAGGACGCGCGAGCGAACAGAGGAGTTGGCGGCTTCGATGTTTGACGAGGAGACGTCGACGACGCGATACCGACGATCGACGCTCGTTGGGGTGAGGAAATTTACGAAACACGGCGCGCGAGTTTTCGTCGAGGCGTTCGCGGAGCGAGCGAAGGAGGAGTTGGGGAGAGAGTCGACGAGCGGTACGGAGGCGTTGCGGAGGGTGAGTCGAGCGGCGTGCGCGTACGGGGCGTCGCCAAAGGGTGAGGTGGAACTCGGGATGATTGCCGGGGTACCCCGGAAGCGCGTGGTGGATGTTTTAGCGGATGGGTTGAGGATGAGTTGCGCGGATGCGCGGAGCGGGACGCGGGCGACGCCTGAGGAGGTGGATTTGTTGTCAAACGGGGCGTCGGTGGCGTACGAACTGGCGCTCGAGGCGCGGAGCGCGGAGGACAAAGAGTCACTGAGAAACGTGCTGATTCCCGCGTTGATGGATGTGTTGTGCTTGGAGAACGCACCGTCGCGTGATGCAACTTTGACGTCGGGCGTCGCCGTGGCTCGCGCGTGCGCGCGCGATGAAGAACCGAGTAACGCGATTGAAACGGCGCGGCTCGTCGCGAAGAAGGGTGGCGTCGACGCGGCGGAAATCCTCGTACGAGCGGGCGCATCCGCGTCCGTCGTCGAAGCGTTCGTCGCGGGCGAGCGCAATCTGTCTAGTTTCGGCGCGCTCGCGCTCGCGCGCGGTTTCGTCATCGCCTTGGGACAGCGTCCGTCGCCAGCCGCCGCCGACGCGTTGCGCGACGATTTGTTTCCTCGCATTTGCGATCAAATCGAAGGCGCGATGGACGTGCATCACCGTTTTCACGCCGTGTGCGCGCTCCGAGTGGCTTTGGAAACGTTCAAATCGATGGAGACGGACAGAAAGCTCTCGAGAGAGGTTTTCTCACGCGTCGAAGGCGTCGTCGCCTCGCATTGGGAAGACACGCTCGGACAAACAGTGCGAGAGGCGCAGACGTGCTTCGGGCTCTTGCTCGATGTCATTGCCGACGAGCGAGTGGAAAACGCGGGCAACGAAACAAGTGACGCGTACACGCGCGATATCATTCAAAAGATTGTCAAGGGACCGGCGGAGCAAAAGCGCAAGTACCTGGCCGCGTGCGTGTTGATTACTCGCGTCGGAGCGAGCAGGCTTCTCGCCGTCGAGCCAGATTTGCTCGCGCAAACCTTGGACGTGATGCGCGTCCTAGGCATCGCCCCTGCGGCGTCGAACATGCTCACAGACTTGTCGGCGTCTCTTTTGAAGGAACTCGGCGACGCGGGTAAATGGCGAAAGTGGTGGCTGGCCCCGCTCGCCGAGAGTCTCGTCGGCGACGCGCACATCCGTTCGTCAGTCGTGACGTACTTGTTGCCGTCGCTACTAAAACAAAACGGTGAATCGGTTTTGGAGTTGATGGAGCTTCTCGTGAATCGCGCAAGCGATCGAAGCAATGCGCGTAACAGTTCTGCGGTTGTTTCAGTGCTCAAAGTGGCCCGGAATTTGCAACTCGTGGACGCCAAGCGCATTACGCTTCTTCGACCCCACGCCAAAAGCGCTACGTACGAGGTTCCACGCGTCATTCTCGAAGATGCAATGTCGAGCGCCGATAGATCGGCACGGCTTGATTCATTGGAGTGGCTCTGTTTAGATAGTAAGAAAGGAGCCGTGACGCTTCCTGGAACCATGGAACTCGATTTGCTTGGGCGCATGCTGCCGACGAACCTCAGAGGGTACGCATCGAGTCTTCTTCTTCGTTTCTTTCTTTTCGAGAGCTCTATGACGATACCTTTCTTAAGGCGCTGATTATCAATGAGGCATCCTTAACCTCCTACTCATTCCGAGGGCTCATCAATCGACGTTATTACATCCTCGCGAGTCGGCGATGGCGGTGACTGACCAATTTTTTGTACTTGGCACAGGGAATCGGTATCCTTTCGGAACACCGTGGTGACGCTCATGTCCAAACTGTTCATTCGAATGTGGATAGGAATCAACCACGTCGCGCAAAAGGCTCGTCGAAGAGGCGATGCTTCTATAGACAAGGGCATCGTCAAACGTGCGGGTGAAGATGCGCTCTCGAATGACATTCAAGTCGCGCGTGAAAATCACAAATGGCTCGAAGACGTGACTCAAACGTTGTTCGTCAATGTCTATCCGGGTGCGCCGTTTGAGCGCAGATGTACAGCGCTAGAACTGTTAAACTCCATAGCCGAAGCGTGGAAGACAAAGGAGAGCGAATACAAAGCCATACGAACTGGAAATGACGATCTCGACGTCGCTCGCGAGCTTCTCAAGTCTCCTTACGCGACGTGCACCGGGGAAACTGGGACGAATATGCTGCTCGGTGCCTTGATTGATAGCTGGGAGAAATTGAGACTCACTGCGTTTGATATGCTTCAGCGTCACGAGTCACCGCTGGCGGGAATGGAGACTCCGGAAAAACTCGAAAAGCGTTTGGCGTGGGCCATGGATTTATTGCGCTCGCCCCGCGTGCGCGAGAGCGGCGCTGCGGCGCTCATGATTCGATTACTCGTTCGGAAGTACGCATTTGACTTGCACTGGCGCATCGAACTGAGTCCGAACGTCAAGGTGAGCCATCCTAAAGACGGTGATGGGTCTGCAAAGCGGATTGTGCGCGTGCAAGTTCTTGCAGCAATTTGTGACTTGCTCGAGCACGAGATTGAGTTTGCGGAACGAGACGTCTTCAAGGCGTGTCAGCAATCTCTGGTACACGGGCCCGTGCTCTTGATTAAATACATGCTTCACGAAATCAAGGATGGCGTAGAATCTCAAGATGAGACATTCAAGGTACGTTTCGATGACACCGGATGACGCGCGATTTCTCTTGCGATGGCGATGACGAAAACCAGGCTCCCTCTACTGAAATCTATGAGGATAACTGTCGGCTGAATCGAACAATTAACTACCCTGGCCAGGACCGAGCCATCATGATTTTTTCTTCTTTTCTTTTGCGTTCACCGAGACGAAATGTACTGACCGTTTTTGCAGGATACGCTGAGCCGAATGATGGCGCTGATGGGTCGAGCCATCGACACAGCGCTGGGTTTCATTAGCCAGCCTGACACTCTGGGCGCGACTGCGGAAGAAGTCGAGATTCTCAACGGCGATATTAACGATGATCTTATCGCCAATGACGAAGAGAGTGGTACTGCGTTGGCGCCGAGGGCGCAAGTCATTTCCACCGCCTGCTGGCTCACCGTCAAGGAGACGAGCTTACTCACCGGCGACGTGCTGAGTATGTTCTGCAAAGGCGATATCTTTACGTACGATGAGATCAAAACAGCCGGTGAACGCTTGATGAATGTACTGTTTACCGTCAAACACACCGGAGCGCTCGATAAGACTCGCATGGGTATGACAAATCTCTGCGCGTCTTTGATGAGGTCGCGCGATGAATCGATCAAGGCGTTGCCGCAAAAGTGGTTGAACGATCTCGTCGAGCAATTAAACCGACCTGGGCAAGGGATGCGTGACCGAGTGCGGCGTTCAGCTGGATTGCCCTACGCTTTCATGTCTATACTTCTCGCTGAACCGAAGGGCCAACCCAGAATCGCACTCGATTGGGCGCTTCCGCGCTTGCTGGACATTGCGTCTGGAGAAACGAGTTCTTCCGATATACCGCGAGTTCACGCGTTCAACGCCATGCGAATGATCTTTGCAGACAGGGATTTGACGGTGGATACGAACGCTTACGCCGCACGCGGCGTTCGAGTGTGTATCGATGCTTTTTCATCACCAACTTGGCAGGTACGTTTTCGTCGCTGGAGACGCAAACGAGTATGTTTTTCTTAACGCTGGTGGTATCGTTGCCTGTGCTTTAGCGTCGGCGATTGGGTGCATGGCTTGTTCCCCAGCAACATCAAAAGAGCATCGATGAAAGTCTATCGCGTTTAACGAGCGATGGTCCAGATCCCGGTGCTCGATATACACTTCTTTTCGCCTTGACGCACATCGCTGACTGACTCTCAACTCCTTTTCGGCTTGCAGATTCAAAACGCCGCGACGCTTGCCTTCTCATCTCTTTTGACAAAAATTTGCGGTTACATGCACACTGTGACTCGCAAGCGTCTTTTCACCGCTGATGGTCGCCACGAAGTCAAGGTGCACGACTTTTTCAGCAAGTTTCCAGCGCTCTTGAGCTATCTGAGTGGTGAATTGATCAAGGCGACAAAGCTCTCGATGGGCTCGTCGCAAAAGGTTGCGCTCGACGTGCACCCGAGCCTCTATCCGATTCTGGCGCTTCTTTCTCGATTGAAGCCGAGTTTACAAAGGGATTTGAGCCGCGACGGCAAGAATGGTCGTATTAACGACTTTATCGCACCAGTCTTGTGCTGCGCATCTGGAAAGTATCTCGCAATACGCACTGCGGCAGCGAGATCGTTCATTCCGCTCTTGCCGTCTGACTCTGTGTCCTTGTACATTCGAAAAATCTTCAACTATGAGTTTGTGGATGATTACGCTCGCACTCGACGCAACGCCCAGCACGGCGCGCTCTTGTGTCTCCTTGAAATCCTCACCGAGGTACGGGCTTTCACCTTTGGAGAGGATGCGTGCTGGTCGGAAGTTGTTTGCGTCTCTTGCGAGGCGTTGATTTCTTGTCAGCGTCACGCGGTTGACTTGAGCGTGCCCATCATCGCAGCGACTTGGTTGAGCTGCGCGATGATGACGGTTTCAATCGCAAACGCGAAAAATTCGTGCAAACACCCATCGTGCTCTTGCACAGACGATTTCGATGAGGCATTGGGCACTCTCGTTTGCATGTTGTGGGAGTGCTCTGCGCCGGTGCTCGCTAGAGGCGCCGACGGTCACCCTGGGGCATCAGATTGGTTCAAGGCTGCGGCGAGCACGCGCGTACGCCTGACTTTGGGAATTGATGCGCACTCAGTTCCTCTCGCCGGTTCTATTCGTGCATTGGTTGACGTGGGAGACGCCACCTCGGCGTTGTGCGACGCGCTGCGGCAAGACGCCGCGTACGAGTACCGAGCGGAAGCTTACAAAACAATGGTCAAGGCTCCCGTGGTTGAAGACGCACCGATTGACGCTGAATCACTGCGAAACGTTGCCGTCGATAACATTTCGTCTGAGGTTCGACACAGCTGCGTTCGCAGATCGCTTCAGTGTATCTCAATGTGGTCAAAGTCGTGTCCGCAGAGTGACGAATGTCGCGTTTGGGACGCCGTCGAGCGCACGACGACAATGTGCATAAATGAGCGAGTACGAGCCGAAGGCATGCGATGTCTGGCGACTTTGTGCAAAAGAAGACTCAGTTTTGGCGCGCGGCGCGATTTTATCGGTTCGGGAGGGTTGGATACGTTTGCCGGAATGTTGCTCAGAGGGAGCGATCCGGCGTCTTCGGAAGAGACGCGTTTGGCGACGGTTGACGCGCTTCAAGCGAGCGATATCCTCGTTCATCTCAACGTCGAGACGGTTTCAAATGAAAAGTCGAGCGAAACCGCTCTGAACGCGTGGAAGTGTGCGCTTACGCTGATGGAGGATGAAGACGTCGACATTCGAGTCATCGCCTCTTCCGCCGCCGCCAAGGCGGTCTCAGAAATCGCTCCTGGAGCGCAGTCTGAAGTGGTTCTTCGCGTCGTCTTCGCGCACATGCATGCCAACTTTGGACATTTCCACGCCTTTACCGACTACATGATTGACGTCGCGAAAGGGCCCTCATTTGACGCCGCCAAGTTTGCGCAAGTTATCAGTAAAGCGACAAACGTGCGTCGATTGTTTGACAAGGAGGCGGATAACGTGCACGCGGAACCGTTACTCTTCGCGCAGCTCGCTGCATCTCAGCTCGCTCAGACTTGCGACGCTGACAAGGCGAAAATCGCCCTAGCAGACGTCTCGCGTAGTATTCATTCAATCACGCGCGCTTTAGAGGATGCTTCCGATCGCGACGAAGCTTGGGTCGGTGGTATCACTAGCCACGAAGCGTGTTTCATTCCAATTGCAAACGCTTTATTGGGTGCTTGGGCATTCTCCCAACGCGCCCAACTCGATGAGCGGTCGAGATTAGATTTCGACAGCGCTCTGAGCGCGCTAGAGCCTTTGGTGGCTCCTTCTTTGCGCGCAATCGTTAGGCGCGCCGTCGACGCGCGCTTTCTGCTCTAGTAGCAGCGTAGGTACCTAGTAACTTTAGTCTGTAGATATTAAACAATATTCTCGTTGCCGCTACCGCTGCTGCCGCCGTCACCATTATTCGGATTGAACGCGCTACGTATCGTGAGATACTGCAACGCGTCGACGTAGTTTTGCGAGTTGTGATCTCCGATGGTGCGGAAAGCCGTCCACGGGCTCTGCGTCAACTCGTCCAAATCCATGGTGAGCTTTTCCAACACTTCGTCGCCAAAGTGTTGCGATAACACTGGGTTCTTCTCCCCGTTTCTGTACTCTAACCAATATAAATCCCCGACCGACTCGTACAAGAAGCGATTCTTCGTGAACATGCCTTCACCAAAGGTGTCTCGTCGCCAATCCAACAAGCCGCCGATGAAATCCGTCTTGGTCGCCGCCGAAAACACGGGATCGGCGCTCAACCACATTCTCGAAAACAAATCCTTCTCCAAGACGTACTGCCGAACGATGGACGAACCTTGTTCGAAACCACACAGTCTCATGATTTCCCCGGCGTCCACGCCCTCCACGCGCCCACCACCGAGACGATCGTACGCTAAAACCGGCGGCGAGCCAAACTGGTGCACGGGGGCGACGCGAGACGCCTCGATTCCCAACTCCAATCGACACCTCGCGGCGATGATGAGCGCCATGGACCCACCGAGAGAGTGTCCGGTAAACTGAAACCGCCCATTAAACCCGCCGTCGATCAAGTGCGGCTTCAACTCGCCCCAAAACTCATCCACCATCTCCAACACGCCTTGGTGCGCCACCACGGGCGTGCCTCTTTTCAAAGCCATCGGCCAAACCTTTGCAATCTGCCACGATAATTTATTCCTATCCGTGTCCGGTTGGTTCCACGCCGCGCCTCGGATGACGACAAACCTCTCGTTCGTCTTCACATCGTCGCACACGCACCACGCCGTCGCTCCCGTCGCCCCGCTCTTCACCACTTTGAACCCGTCCGACTCGACCCACGCGTTGGCGTTCGCGCCTTTATAAATGCTATTCGACAACCTCGCGCACCGCGTCGCCGCGGTCAACTCTTCGTCCAAAACCCTCATCGTCGTCGTCGTCGTTTTCGTCGTCGACGACGCGCGCGTTTTTTGAACCTCCCCTCGTCGCGACGGCGTCGTCGTCGACGACGTCATCGCGGCGTTCGATACAACCACGCGTCGTCCTCGATGACGACGACCGATGATGATTCCCATCTGCCACCGGCGATTCCCCTCCGCGCGCGACGTCGGCGTCGGTGTCGTCGACGCGGACGCCGACGTCGACGTCGACACCGCCCGCACCCCCGTCGCCGTCGGTCGCATCCTCGATCGACCGACGCGCGAGAGACTGAGGTTCGTCTTCAACACGATGAAATGAAACATGATGAACCTCCACGTCTACTCGCCGCCCTCACATCGCGACGCCGGCCGACGGAGCGAGCGGACGAGCGATGGGCGTGTGCGTGCGCGCGGCGACGACGGATGACTTGTGGGCGATGCAGCGGTGTAACCTCCTCTGCTTACCGGAAAACTACCAGATGAAGTACTACCTCTACCACGCCCTGTCGTGGCCCTCGCTGTTGCAAGTCGCCGACGTCGACGGGGAGATCGTCGGGTACGTCCTGGCGAAACTGGACGAGGAGTGCAAACGAGAGGTTAAGGGCCATATTACTTCGTTGTCGGTGCTGCGAACGCACCGAAAGTTGGGATTGGCGGCGACGTTGATGCGGGCGGCGCACCGGGCGTTGAGCGAGGTGTACGACGCCAAGGACGTGAGCTTACACGTGCGCGTGAGCAACGCGGCGGCGATTCACTTGTACCGGGACGTGTTGGAGTACGAACAAGTTGGTGTGGAGGAAAAGTATTACGCCGACGGTGAGGATGCGTACAACATGAGAAAGACGTTTAGGAAGTAGTGCGTTCGTTCGCGTTTTCTTTGTTCGCGTCGCGAAGCGGAAAGCGGGGCGAGAAGACGCGATGCGATTCGTCGAGCACCCACGACTAAACGCATTAGGTGTTTGTGATTACATAGTCATTTATTTCTAGCTAAACCCGTCGTCTCGTCGCGTCGTCGCCCCGTTTGGTTTCGTACCCAGAGCGCGTCGTCGTCGCGGTGGCTCACTCCTCAAAAGGAGGCTCGCGCTCGCACGGCTTTGACACCTGGCTGTGAACGAACGACGACGAAAACAAAGGCGAAGAGAGATGGCGGAAGCGTTCGAAGACCTCGGGGTGTGCCCCGAGCTCATAGCCGCCGCCTCTTCCGCCGGTTTCACGCTCCCGACACCGATTCAGGCGGAAGCGGTTCCTTTGGCGTTGACTGGCGGCGACCTTTTGGCGAGCGCAGAGACGGGATCGGGGAAGACGTTCGCGTTCGGTGCCCCGGTGTTGCAGCTCGTGCACGAGATGATTTCATCCGAACGCGTTCGCGGGGACGAGGACGCGCGAGTGAAAGCGGCGGATGTGGAAGCGTTGGGGGCGGAGCGGTGTCGGCTGAGCGCGACGGCTCGAAGCGCGCAGTCGGCGGTGAGCGCGGACGACGGGAGGATGCAGAGCCGGGCGACGCACGCGTGGAGCGGGGCGCGTGGAAGGTATGGCGTTCGACCGGTGATCGGTGCCGATGTCGACGGTAAAAGTCGGCGGACGGCGGCGTTAAAGGTTTGTTTCGAAGTGGAGGTTTCAGACGAGGGACTGTGTCGAGTGGGATTTTCCACTCGGTTTGGGGCGTTGGATGGTCTGGGTGCTGATGCGCACTCGTACGGGTACGGGGGGACGGGGAAGAAGAGTCACAACAAAGCTTTCGACGACTACGGTGGGAAGTTTACCAAAGGGGATTGCATCGGGTGTTTGTTGGATGTAGAGTCGTCGAGCGTTTCTTTTACGAAGAATGGAGCGCCGCTGGGCGAGGCGTTCAAGCTGAGCGAACAAACGTTGAAGAGCGATGCGATTTTCCCAGCAGTGTGCGTGAAAAACGCAGAGTGCGTCGTTCGGTTCGTAAAGGAAGACTTCAAGTTTGCGCCGCCGGAAGGGTACGAGGCGTTGGCAAGCATTCGGGGATGCGACGCCGTGGACGGCGACGCCGAAGCCGTCGACGCGCGATCTTCGGGCGAACGTAGGCCTCGCGCGCTCATCCTCGAGCCAGCGCGCGATTTAGCGGAGCAAACACACGAGTTCTTTGTCAATTTCGCGGCGGAATTCAGAGAGCCAACAATCACGCCCGGTTTGTTCATCGGTGGCGTCAAGGAGGGACCGCAGCACGCGCAACTGCGCGAGGGCGTGGACGTCGTCACCGGTACGCCGATTCGAATCTTAGACTTGGCGATGAGTGGGAAACTGGATTTATCATCCGTGCGATATTTCGTGCTCGATGAAGCCGATCGTTTGCTCGACACGGGTAACCAACCGACGATTTTAAAACTCTTTGAGCGTTTACCAAAGCACGCCGCGTCCTCGGCGCAGCGTCTGCAGGTGATGCTCTTTTCCGCAACTCTGCATTCACCAGAGATTCAAAAGCTCGCAGACTTTCTCACCGTCAACGCCACGTGGGTCGACTTGAAAGGGAAAGACGCCGTTCCCGAAACGGTACATCACGCGTTGGTTATGGTGGATCCGACCAAGGAGAATCCTTCGTCTCTCGAGCCGAAAGCGCTGACAGATCGGGCGCATTCGCTCGCTTCCAATCTCGAGGGCGACGACGCGATGAGCGAATCCATCAAAAGACTCAAGCCGCACGTGTTGAAGCGAATCATTGACGCGCACGACATGGACCAATGCTTGATTTTCTGCCGCACGAATTTCGACTGCGACAACTTGGAAAAGTTTCTCAACGAAGCCGGCGGCGGTAGACGATTCACGGGTGGACTCGTGGGTGGCGTCGAGGGCAAGTACTCGTGCTGCGTGTTGGGAGGAGCGCGTAACATGGATGAGCGCCGCCGAAACTTGCAAGCTTTCAAGAATGGTGACGTGCGCTTTTTGATTTGCACCGACGTTGCCGCTCGCGGCATCGATATTAAAAATCTCCCCTACGTCATTAACCTGACATTGCCGGACCGTAGCGAGGATTACATTCACAGAATCGGCCGCGTCGGTCGCGCGGACACGATGGGATTGGCCATTTCAATCGTCGCCGCGAAGAATGAGCGCGTGTGGTTTTGCACGAAAAAGGGCTACAAGCCGTGGTTCGATCCAAAGCCCGAAGACGTAAAGCTCATGAAGGAGGGTGGGCACACGATTTGGTACGACGAACCGAAACTTCTCAAGGATATCGAGAAGCGACTCGGCTCGTCCATCACGCCGCTCGGTGACAACTACGAGCTGCCCGCGTCGTTTGGCGTGCGAGGTAAAGAGGCGTACGGCAAGGCGCGAGACGAAAAGGCGAATGAAGAAACCAACGCGCACTTGGAAGCTTACGCGCCAAACGTTCGAGCGCTCGCGGCGTTGCAAACAAAGGTGCAAAACTCGTTTTGGGGGTTGAAGAGAAAGTTTGCCGACAGCGTCTCTAGTTGATGCATGGCATGGCTCTTCTGTCTGTCTTTAGCGTCGATTCGATTGTAAGAGAAACATCATCTCAGTGTAGATTATTATGAGAAACGTAGGTACATGTATGACAAAATTTCGTCGCGCGTCGCGACGGGTACATTCGCGAAGTGACTCTCGGAGTGATTTAGGCGTCGATTGAAACCAAAGCCGCCATTCCCATCCCACTACCAATGCACATACTCACTACGCCAACCTTGGAGCCGCGTCGGTGCATCTCGTGAATCAACGTCGCCATGCAGCGCGCCCCCGTAGCGCCGAGCGGGTGTCCGAGGGCGATGGCGCCTCCGTTCACGTTGACTTTTTCCGGATCGAGGCCCAACTTTTCGACGCAGTACGTCGCTTGCGAAGCAAACGCCTCGTTGAGCTCAAACAAGTCGACGTCGTTCGTGTTGACGTTTGCGGAAGCCAAGCATTCAGGAATGGCGACGGCGGGGCCGATGCCCATGAGCGCGGGATCGCAACCGACGACGGCGCAGGATCGCCAAGTGGCCAAAATCGGTAAACCTCTCGCCTCGGCGTAGGAACGCCGCGCCAAAACCACCGCGGCGGCACCGTCGGATACCTGCGACGCGTTACCCGGAGTCGTGGAGCCCCCTTTTTTGAACACAGCCGGAAGCTTGGCGAGCGTCGCGACGGTTGTACCTTCGCGAATACCGTCGTCTTCGGAGACAATCACCTCGCCGCCTTGCGCATTCTTCGTCCGCACCGGAACGATTTCCTCTTTGAATCGCCCGCTCGCGCGCGCGTTCGCCGCGCGCGCGTGGGATCGCGCAGCCATGGTGTCTTGCGCCTCTCTGGAAATCCCAAACTTTTCCGCCACGTTTTCGCTCGTCACGCCCATGGGAACGAGACAGTTTTGAGCGTCGCTGGACGACGCCACTCTCGGATTAAACCCACCCTCCCACTTCATCGGGTTCGCCGTCATCGTTTCCACCCCTGCTCCGATCCCGACGTCGTAATACCCCGCCTTGATCCCCGCCGCGATGTCCGCGCACGCTTGCAACCCGGACGAACACTGTCGGTTGGTCGTTCGCGCCGGCACCTCCTTCGGGAACCCGGCGAGAAACATCGCTATCCGGCACTCGTTCGCCCTCTGGCTCGACGCCCCCAACACGGACCCGACGACGATGTCCCCGACTTCCCTCGGGTCAATCTTCGCTCGCTCCACCGACGCTCGCAACACGACGGCGATTAAATCATCCGCAGGCGTCGCCGCCAATCCGCCTTTTTTCGCTCGTGTGATCGGCGTTCTGCACGCGCTCACGATGACGACGTCGTCCGGGGACTTTACGAACTTCTGCGCCGGGATGAATGAAAACCGCGAGAATACCGTCGCGGCGGGTCGTTCGTCAGTCTTCGCTCGTCGTCGCGTCGCGTCGCGGTGGGTGTTGATCGTAATCGCGTTCGCAATCCAACAGACGCGACAGATTCACTCGGTCGCGCGCACCCCGTTGGAAGAGGAAACCCCGAAGCCGTTGGTCGGTTTGACGTGGTTCGCGATCCCTCGCACGCGTCTGTTCGCGCGCTCCATGTCGGTCGGTCGGTCGGTCGCGGTGGAGTGTGAGGCGCGTTGCAATCAATCAATCAATCATCAATCATCAATCCAGTCCAACGGTTTGGCTCTGGGTGGGCGCGCGCGTTACTTACGCGTCGGTCGCATTACACGGTTTAGTCAATGTTTAAACAGAGCGCGACGCCCCGAAGGGTCCACACGCTGGAGTGGTGGTGCGATGCTAAATCAGCCTCGAAAACGAGACCTCGACCCATGGCGTCGCGACGGCTCTGGGTGAAATACACGGGCGCTTTGAAGACGGAGGAGGAGGAGGAGGACGAATCGGACGCCGAACGCAACGCGGGCGATAAGCGTAAGATTGGAAGCTCGGTCGAGGAAGATTTTTCGTCTTCGGATGGTTGGGCGAGACAGCGATTCACGCGGTCCCAGACGGCGCCTTCGAGGAAGAGACCGGAGATGTAGCAGCCGATTTCGGGATGCGATTGGATTTCGTCGGCGTCGGCGTGGTCGGTCACCTCTGTGTACGCGGCGCTGGCGTCGAGCGGCCAACCCATTTTGCGACAGGCGCGCTGGATGAGCGCCGCGATGTAGGTCTCCGGACAGTGTAAACCGCTGAGCCAGATGACTTTGGGTTCACCGGTTTCGACCCAATCCTTGAACTGTTTCTCTCTCTTCTTGTACCATGACATCCATGATTGTAAATCCTTCTCAGTCGGCGGCGCGGCTGATTTCCATGCTCGGGGAAGACGACCGCGCGAGAGGGCGTCAGTCATCGCTTCGAGGTCTGGAGACATTCCAATCTCTCCCGTCAGAGCTTTGATGAGTTCTCTGAGCGATCGCTCGAGCGTGTCCTTGAGAGCGTTGTGTCGCTCGAGTTCTTGATACAAAACCACAGTCGTGGGCGAAGTCGGCCCGGGCGTTTCGCCTTGCCCGTCGGCGCAGAGATGTTTGACGCGCGTCATGTCAAACTCGAATTCTTTGTTCAAGACGACTTTGAGAATGTCATCAGCCATGGAAAGAAGAAGATTTTCGTGACCATCGCTCGCGTCTGAATCCCCCGTCGGTGTCGCGCGTTCGCTGCTCTGAGCTTGGATCGACAACGCTTGCGACCACAACGCCTTGGCGGCGAGCGTGGAGTGCGCGACGTCGGCACTCGAGTGTAATCCCAAAACCTCTGGCGTTTGCGTAGCGGGAAAATTATCAATCGTCGCCAGGTGGTCTTGCATCGACAAAGGTTTCTCTGGCAATTCGTATCCGGACGAGCCGCCGCCGCGATGAAAGGAAAACTTTTCAAAGCTATCAAACAAAAAGTCACCAAAGTACTCTTCGAGATAAACACGCAGGATTCGTCTATCGTAATCATCGCTGACGCGCCCCCCGTACATGGCTTCACCGATGAGGTACTTGAGCGCCATCCACAGCGTGTCGTCGATTCCGCGCTCGACGTCAACTTGAGCTCCGTCGCAGTAACTCTTCAGCAAGCTGAATGAAATTCTAAAGTCTGTTTCGTTGAAATCGTACGCGACGTTCCATCCGAGTTTCCCATACTTTCGTCGTTCTTGAACAACGGCGTGAAAGAAAGCCAACACGTACGCGAGCGTACCGAATTGATGACTGCGCGCGTCGTCGAACACTTCCGCCGCGAGGCGGGCGTACGAAGCCTTCATGTTCATCTTCAATCCATCCGGCGGTTCGGTGACAACCTTGAGACTTCGTTGTAAAATGCCAATGGGGAAATTCTTGATTGGATCGGTGGTGAGCCAAAGCCTAAAATCTTTGTGAGGCGCTACTAAGCCGTCCACGATCTTTTCCAGCGTCGGAAGCCATTTCGGTAGCAAGTGGCAGTTTTGCAGCATCAGCCATAATCCTCGAGATGCGCACGTCTCGACGAGCTCCTCTGCTTTCGGGCCCATTCCTTGTCCGAGAGCCATAAACTTGAGTTTCACGCCGGGCTTGAATCCTTTGTTCTCTCCAAGGGAGAAAATGTCAAACGCCGGATCGGCTCCTGGCGATAAGATGAACACGACGGGCGTTCGTGCGGAAGAAAGACTGTATACGGCTTCATAATCAGAAATCGGCGGGGCGACGAATCTGTCGTCCATCGTGTCGCTCACATAGTGAGAAACCGCCATGGTGACTCGATCCAGTCTCGCACACCTGAGCAAACACAAGCGATCGAACCGAGTTAAAGGATAACTTCCTGGTAAATCGCCAATCTCTGGTGTTTCGCTTTCGTACCATTCTCGCCAATCATCGTCGTTTGCCACCACTCGTTCGCGGATGTCGCGGAAAGCTCCGAACGCAGCTTGCTCACTCTGAGCACTTCTATCGAGGTGCGTCAAGTCTTGCCAACCGCGGCTAGACCACCACGATGGCGACATCGACGTTGACTTCTTATCATCCGCCGCAGCGTTGTCTAAACTCACGCATCCTTTCAAGAAGAAATTCAACAGGCTTGAATTCAGCCGTTTTTCGCCTTGCTCAATGTGCGTCGCCATGGCAAAAGATAGGGCCAACTTGTCGCGCTTAAACATACCGAGACACGCAAACTTGTAGACATCGTACGTCAATCGATCGACGAGATCAGCCAGTCGTGTTTCGAGCTCACTCGCCGGCGGTGTGGATTCCAACGTTTTGCAAAACACATCCAAGAAGCTCGCTAACGAATATTCATACATCGAGTTCATGTTTGAGAGAGATGTGATGACGAAAAATAAAATCGCTCCACGTTTCGCCACTGGAAGATAGCGTAGCTGCGCGTCGTTGAGCTCCTTGGCCGATGCTGTCGCAAGGACGAGCTTTTCTGAAATCTCTATTGATTTGGCCTTTGTATTTTCCAGCGTTTCAATCAGTTCCAAATTGTCCAGTATTTCTCCTTGCGCTTCGGATAATTCCTGGAGTAAAGTGTCTTCGAGCTTTCCGAGTAAGTCTCTGTTTTGAACCATTTCTTTCACGAGACGTTCTCTCTCATCTTCTAAGTCTGGACGTTCTTGCTTGACGGTGACATTCAAAAGCTGCTCCTGCAACCCGACTTGCGTCACTGAATAATTGATAATGCTGAGCTTTCCCGTCGCATCCGAGTCGTAGTGAGGATTGGGTAGCTTGGTTGTCAAATACAAGCGGAAATTATCGTCCCACTCGATCTCTGAATCGCCAAGCTTGATCATCTTTGCACCATTCTGGGCGAAATGGAAGCTCTTTTTGAGCACGGGATCCAAAACTGGGTCTATGTATTCGCCGACATTCTCAATCAAAAACGGTAGCCCGTATTCTATCGCGAGCTCAAGCTGCTTTAATAAGTCAGGATCGCTCTGACGACGCACTTTACCCTCGAGCGAAGCGCCTTCCCTCGCCTTGATCCATTTGGATGCTTGCATTTGAGGGTCAATACAAAGCGGGAATCGCTCGGCGCGCGTGGTTAGGATTCCATTTTGTACGCTGAGCTCGTCGCTGGGTAAGCCCTCTGCTCGCCACGAATTCATTTCGTTATCAGTAGTCAGCAAGCCTTGCAGCGTAAAAGGCTGGCTCAGAGGAAGTTGAAGCTGGAGCAAGTTTGCCTCGAGCATGTCATGTATGAAGTGTTTTCTGAATTCAAACGTCAATGGACCGGCATACGATAAAAACGCGCAGGTCAACAGGCAGTCACAAACGAGTCTTTCTTTTCGAATTTGCAACTCCTTTGTTTCTCTCGTCCATCTTTCTTTCTCGCTCGACAAGCCAACGATGAGTCGTTCCGCTGCGCTCAAGCGCTTCGCCATGAGCTCAGCGCTCTCCTTCAATTCTCGTTGTCTCGCACTCTTCTCTTCGAATTGAGAGCTCAGCTGCGCCAATTCCTCCTTCAAACTCTTGAGCTCAGCCTTTGTTTCGATCAGCTCGATGCCTTTTACTTTCAGCGTCTTCTCAGCTTTCTCTACGGCGAGGCGTTTTGGGTTAACCATTCGAGCCACTTTGTTGTAATTGATCATCGCAAAGACCCACTTCAGCAACCCCGCACCGGCTGTGGATATCTTCATGACCTCTTCTGGTTTGAATTTAGGATCTTTCGTGTACTCTCGTATGGCTTTCATCTGCTTTTCCTTGATGCCGTCCTTTTCAAATTCAACCAAGGACCTCAAAAAGTTGGTATCGGCCATCATCGCCTTTGCCCCATTCCACGACACGTTCGGCAAACCTTTCAGAATCATGACGCACTCACAAACTCGCTGAACGACAATGTTTGGTTTCGCAAAAGATCTGATTTCTGTGATTTCATCCTTCTTAAGATTGTTGAGTGCAAGTGCCGCTTCCTCGAGCGCGGGTATGGCTGCTTCCAAATCCGCCTCGGCTTCAATTTTCTCTTTTGCTATCCGCTCAGAATCAATCGTCAGCTCATTCTCTTTGTCCTCTGCGTTCTGCGCTTTGGATTCTACTTCGACAGTTCGTGAGGTTATCCGTTCCAACAGTTCATCGCATTCTTTCGTCTGCTGTGTCACCACCTGCTGAGCCTCGTTGAGCTTTGCGCGCATTGCGTCCACTTCTGTGCTCGCCTGGATGAGCTTATCCAAACCTCCACTGAGACGTGAGATTGATCCATCGATCGTAGATCTCTCGGTAACCAACATGTCCTCATAGTTGCGTAAAAAATCTATGAAATGCTTCGGCGTGACATAGTTGTGTCGTTTGAGCTGAGCCTTGAACTCTGCGTTGACGGCCACTGCCGCTTCGTGGGTGAAGACGGTGTGCAAGATTATTTTTTCTCTAAACTCTGTCGGCAAGTCTACACGCGAAAGTAGAGACCTGCTGACTTCAAACAACGCCTCTTTTGGCCATTCAGTAAACCAGTCGATGACGGTGTTGTTCACTAAGCCTGGAAAACTCCTGCAGCGATTTCGTAGTTCGTCGCCAACAGGTGACATTGCGAGGACGATGTGTAAATTTCTTCTGCATCTCGACATGAAAAACTGCCAGCCTTCGTCACGCGTCACCGGTATATTGCTCGAGAGTAAGTCTTCACGAATCACACTGATGATTGTATCTTTCTCGTCATCAGCGAAAAGGGCAGGCACAGTGCCGGTCGTGAGCATATTGTTGATCAATTCCAGAAAACCTTCCTCGACGATGTGATTTTCTGTAAACAGGAAGACTGTAGGCTTGTTTTGAATGCCAAGCATGTGATAAAGCTTTTTCAAATCATCTCGAAAAGAAACATCGTTGTAACCGCGCGTCAATGTTACTTCGAAAACGGAGCATCCTGCCACCTGCGCCGCGAGCCGAGCCAAAGTGCGTTTACCGCTTCCGCCGCCGCCAACCAACATGACGTGGCCGTTCTCCATTTGCAGAACTCTATGAATCCGATTGAGGTGCTCCAAAGCATGATCAAACAGAATGACGTGCATCGGTGTGGAGCCAGCCGGGAGACTTGCGTTGTATTCTTCAATCGCACGTTCAAACCATGGCTTCAGTTGAGAGTAATCGCCGACGTCGCGATACGCTTGTCCATCATGAGATGTCGCGCTCTCAGTCTCCGTCAGCGCGCAGTTCGAATGGTCCGCATATATGACGGGATTCACGAGGATATCATCAACACACTGTGCTTCACGCGCATCGGTGAAAGTAGCTCTGATGAGAGAATCCACTCGTGAAGTGACGAAACGCCTGTCATCATCTGAGATGAGTCTGTCGTGAAACACCCGAAGAGATTCGTTTCGCCAAAGACGCATTGCACTCGGCGCATTGACGATCATTTTGGGATCTGCTTTCGAAATTCCTTCAAATAATCGACTCAAGTCTCGCAAATTGAAGACGTAATGGAAGCGGCTTGGCGTCGGCAAGAGTGATGAAGTGACGCTCCTGAATAAATCGAGCGTGTTGTCCACAATCACCCGACGCGTGGGTAAAGAAATATTGAAATTTTGCGTCGTGCTTTCCATGATTGAACCATAAATCACCTTGAGGTTCGCCTCGTCCGGTGTCTGCATTTCAAACACGTGGAACATCGAAATGAATCGAGGGTCTACGTGGCCGCGGGACCCGGAAGGATGTCCCATGGCTGCAACGTACTGAATGTCTTTCATGTGCAACCACGTTACGTCTCTATCGCACTCGAAAGTACCCTCTCTGCCAATCATGAGTTTGAGTAGTGCGATAGGTTGCTGCGTGCCGTATTTGTCCTCAGAAGGCATGTTCAAGTCATCCATGAAGCACAGGAGTCGTTTCCCTGAGGGTGGGCCAATGGTATTCTTCGTACGCTTTTCAACGACATCCATTATGGATCGATGTACGTCATTCGCTGTAGTTCGAGAACTGAAATTCATCGTCAGCGTAGATGTCGAGCCTCGTGAAGACAGCTCTTGCATGTAACTCTTTATGACGACGGTTTTGCTCGTTCCGCTATCTCCCGTCAGCAGGGAATGAGCTCCGCAAGAGTACATCGCGTCTATGAGCCATTTTGTTCTGACTGTGTGAGCTGTGGATACCAAGATGGAAGCGAAAGACGTCTCTGGCTCGACATTAAGTGGGGTTGTCAAAGAATTCCAATTAAACCAGGCATTTCTGCCAATGTCGTAGCCGAATTCGTACAGACTTGTCTCCGAAGAAGGCAGGATTTCTTCTCTGTCGGCGAGACGGCGCACAAAGGCGTCAAAACGAAGTCTGTCGGTATTACCTGCGACGTCGACGATAGTCGCGCCAAAAGACCAAACCAGACTAAATACGAAAGCTGATTCAATCGCAGCGTCGGGGTCGACTTCAGCGGACGCCTCGCTCATATCGCCCAAGAATTTCCCTAAGAGAGCACAGAATTGCTTCACAATTCCAATGATTGGTCGAACGAGCGAGCTTTGCGGTGGAACCACGGAGTTGCCGTCCATATCCACACCTTCGAAGCAGAAAGCTTCCATTTTAGCCATATACTTGTCGCATAGAGTCTTCGTGATGGATCGATACTTGGCGTGCACTCCACGATTCCACATTGTAAGGAATGGTTTATATCCCAAGTTTTTGGGATCGACGTACACCATGCCGCATCTACTCACCGTAGCTGGAGAAGCGTATTTCAAGTCTGCGACTTCAAACAGTAACTTGCAATGGTCTTGAAGTCGAATGCGTTCTCCATTTGGCAGGGTCAAAAGGCGATTGTCGTCCATGACGCTGTTCATATTCTCAACCCACACAGCGTCAACGTCTCCATCGAAAACAATGTATTTGAAATCTTTTTCCCGACCAGCAGCGAGAGGTTTGTTGCAGTCCCTGAAAATATTTGAAAGGAGACCATCCGTCCAATCGCGTGTATCGGGATCCAGTTCACCGTACAATTCCGAAACATTTTGAGCCTTTGGGTTCAGAACGTAAAGTTTTGTATTATGTCCCATGGCGGATTGCGCTCGAGCAATTGTCTCAATCATTACCGTCTTACCACCTCCCGTGCCTCCGACGAGCATCGTCGTGTGTCGTGTCAGCATAGTTTCATAGAGTTGGACTATTTTGTCAACTTGCTCTCCCGGTTCTCTCAACACTTCGTAGCCATTTTCCTCAAGGTCTCGCTCTATGAAACCATTGAGCGACTCGTAGCGCACGCGAGGACACGACAAGCCTGGGAATAAGTCATCAACCAAACCGAGAAACAATGGAACATCATCGTAAACAAATTTCGGTAGATTCATATCGCGCAAGGCTCGCATGAGTACGACATCCTCAGGAAGCTCCGGCGAATCGCGCTTTAAAGATCCAGCCATGACAAGAACAGATTTCAAAGCGCGTAAACCGAAATCGTAATGCGACTGTTTACTCAGTTGCTCCCTGGCCAGTCTGTAAAGCATTGTCATTTTCCGAGCGAGAGTTTTAGCGGCATTGAAACCTTCACTGAACAGCATGATTTCGCATATTTGCTCCAGATCGGGTACAATCATCGTGACGGGACGGAAGAGAGCCTTGAGATTGTCTGGAAGCTCTGTTCGACCGGCGTATCCAGGATTCATGGTTATGAAGACACCAGTTCTCGGATTGCATTTGATTTCCTTGCCCTCAAACTGGAATCTGCTAACCTTTGCTTTGAGTGCCTCTTGTATCTGTTTGATTTGCGATGAAACGACTGACAGCACCTCTGCCTCTATTCTGTTGAATTCGTCGAAACATCCCCACGCCCCGCACTGAACGAGACCACTGAAAATGGCACCCATGGCTTTGTAGTCCAAGCCTTCGCCACAGTTGAACACAACACACAAGAGTCCCATTGACTTGGCCAAATCCTTCGTCGTTTCAGTTTTACCTGTCCCAGCCGGTCCACTAGGTGCGCCTCCGAGCTTGTAACTTAGCGCCGTCGTGAGCGTGATGTAGCATCGATCCGTCAATCCGGTGATGACCAGTCTTCCATTGAGACCCATGTACTCGTAACCGTATCTGAACTCGCCTTTACACTGATTTATAACGATGTCTCCGGCATCTAGATCCCACTTGAATTTCAGTTGCGACTCCCAAGCAAAGTCCGTCTCGTCCAACACCGAGTCTTTCACGAAACTTTCAATGATATCCCGAGCGTGTACTTCTATCACAATCAGGGTATTAACCTTCTTTCGTTCGCAAGAGGTGAGATCCCCACGTACCATTTTCGTAAGATCTTCAAGCTTTGATGAAAGTCGAGCGCCGTGATCTCTCATCGCCAACTTATCACCGGACTTGATCGATTGGAAAACTTGGCGCGTCTCCCACGTCCACCAGATTTGTGATCCCACAAGAGTTATCATTCCAAGCTGTTCCTTTATCCACACCGTGCGCTCGGTCGTCATGTACTTTGCGACGCCGTATTTGCACATCGACTTGAGCGTTGCTTTTATTTCTTTTTCAACGGCATCCATCCAGCATTCGACGGGGCCTTGTATCTTGACGGGATACTTTAACAAGAACGATTCGCCCTCCGCCGAAACAATACCCACAACCGACTGTTTATCTGACGAGAATAACAGCTTTGCGCAGTTGTCAAACAGTTTTAGCATGTGCTCTTGAATCATGACTGGATCAGATGCGCCCAAAATGGATAGCAGTTCCTCGTCTGAAATGAAAAAGAATCTGGGGAACGCGTCGCGCTTCGTATCCAAGTACTGACTTAAACTCTTTTGACAAATTTCAAGTTCCCCCCGCAGACTGGTCAGAGTCTGGAACCGACCCTCAGATTTGCACGTCTCGAGAACAAACTTGGTTTTGAGTGTTTCCGACATGAGTTTTCTAATCTCGGAATCGATATTGTCAAATCGATCGGCTTCTTTTGGCAACTGCATTCTGATGTCGTCAGAGTGACCAAATATGGTCAGCAAGTACATCCAACGCTGTTGCGTATCCATCCATACTTGCAAGACGTTGGCCATGAGGGCAAGTTTCTCTTGCCATTCACGCACAGTCTCGATGAAAGGATCGACGTACCGGCTGGCGGCCATGCTTTGCAGAGTCAATCCTGTGTCTTCTATGCACAGCGTGATGTCCTCCACCGAGCACAGCACGTGCGTTGGCTGGGAATGTTTCTTGTTCTTGCTTTTAGCATATGGCCGTATGTCAAAACGCATTTCTTTCCACGTGCGATGAATCTCTGAGAGATCATTGTCAATTTTCTGTTCCTTTTCTGCAGCCGCTACAACATCGCGAACCTGCTCGGCTTGCTCGTCGAGTTTCATATCCATGAATTCTTTGATGGACATCTTTGACGAGTCCATCTCTTCCTCGACGTTTGCAACTTCGAAAACTTTCTGCCAGTGGCGCACACGTATAGAATCCATTTTCATCATGTCTATCAAAGAAAAATTGGTCTCTACAGCTTCAATTTCTTTGCTGACGGCGATGAACAATTTGTGTGAGCGAAATCCAGTTGGAAGCGACATAATCGCGCCGCGTCCAACTTCGATGAGCGATGAAATCAAATCAGCTCCACTCGTCTCCGAAATGCAATTTTGCAAAACAAGCTTGAGTTTATCGACAAACGCATCTCGACAGGCGAATATGGAGAGCATGCACGTAAAATCATACTGCAGCGCATCGAGATTGTCAATCGGCACGTGAGCGACACCAAAAACACTTTCTTCTTGACGCAGACAATCCAAAGCTTCGAGCATTCCGGCAAACTCCTCTTTAAACGAATCAAAGGCACTCCGACCTCTTTCGAGACTCTCTAAGCATCCCGCGCTCGTGGGGCCTTCGTTACGCAGTCTCGCCTGAAAGGCACCGATGTCATCCTTGAAGTTTTTCATTTTGCGAGCGAGCTCAGACTTGGACACTTCGATGGTTGTGCGGCATTTCTTCAAGACGTGAAGTGATTGCATTTTTAGCTCGGTAAATATACTCTCGATAGAACTGGCTCGGCTCTTATCTTCATCGCGATGCGCGTATCCAAAAGACGAGCGCACATCAAAGCACGCATTGATATCCCGGGCCAGCATTTCCGTCGTAGTGTCGCCGTGCAAATCCTTGAATGCATGTAAAAATTTCGTCGTCTTGTCCAAGTCCTCAATGTCGCCGTTCACAACATTTTTACGTGCGTCCAACGCTTCAAGCAACCCATCAACGAGTTCATTGTCATCAGTACACGTCGCTTGCATGACTTCAAGTATCAACGCGCGGCACCGTTCTTCGATTTGACTCGTGACTTCTTGCACTTGTATAAATACGCCGGCAATCTGCACGCCGTGTTCGCGCGTTATCGAGGTTGCTATCCGATCGTAACTCATCAATAAGCGATGTAACTGGAGCGCGTTTCGGTTAGCCTTGTATTCTCTCGCGAACGCAGAGGTGTTTTCTCTCCAGAGGTCCTGGTAAGCTTTCCAGCGTTCTATTTCGCCTCCGATTCGTCGCTCGAAGAGCTCGCTCGACTTGCTCAGGGCTGTGAAAGCGCGCTGTATTCGGTCATGCGCCATGACTTCTTCGGAAAAGTCAAACATTGGGCGGGTCGACGCGTTTTCTTGACCGAGCTGGATCGCGAGCAGCGCTGAGAGACTAAGATTTTCTTCCTGAGAATTCTGACGAGGCGGGAATTCGACGCACGTTCCATCCATCCAACGACCCAGCGTACCCATATTCTCTACGATGGATTTTGCAGCGTTGTGCACAGCATCAACGAGCTCACTGCGAGGAGGCTCACACGTTATTTCGCCGGCGTGAACGACAATCTTCATTTTGAATGCGCTCGCACCAGAGATGGATGGTTGATCGAAACAATCCTGAATGTTGAAAATTGCTCTCTCGGCGGCGTTCACGAGGGCGCAATAAATTTCTTCTTCCCAGTGCGCGTAATACTGTTTGATGCTCTCAACGCGTCCACTCGAGGATCCAAACGTCGTCTCTTCAATCTTGAGCAACAGGCGCATGATGGTCGAGTACATCGTCCTGATCGAATGCACACCCGCTTTACTGTGCGCGGCGATTTTTGATAAAAACTCAAAGCTGTCGCACGCCTGATCAGGCGCGGTGAAAAATGTCGGCTTGAACAAATCGTGGTTTGAAATGTCTTTGATGATTCGCTCTACTTCAGACGCATTGGCGCGAACACTCTTCGATAGCACCTCGAAATCGTCAAGATCTCGAACGCAAGCAGCCAAAAACTGGGGTATACTGAGCGAGTTCCAGTTGAACATTTTACAACCTTTGCGTATCGATGATGAATTCATCGTCTTGATGCGAAGATTGAGTAGTTCGCGCTCCAAAGGCGTGAGTGAGTTGAGAACGGAACGTCGACGCCCGAGGAGCTTCGTCAGTGAACACTGATAATTCGCATACTTTTCAGATTGTAAAGCGACTCCGCGAACCTCTTGCGGGATGTCAACGCCTAGGCGCTCCAAGTTTCGTGCTTCTTTCATCAACCGCATCAGCGCCGGATTGAAGTTGACCACGAAATCACCATTCGGACCGCACGTCAAGATGGGTTCGGTCAAATGCACCATTGAAGACTCAACCTCTTCCTTCCATGCAGTTAATCGCTGCTTTTCATAATTCATGACAAGCTTCGCTAGCGCGCGGAATTTAGCTTCAACTTGCTGCGCTAACGGCGTTTTCTTGACACTCGGTTGATCCGTCATCGAAGCGCTGAAAAGCCTCATTGTGAGACGTAATCTATAAAATAGCGTTCGGACCCAATTTATCGAGCCACTTATACCAGGCTGATCGCGAAATGTAGGTGGAAAGCGTCGACGCGCGTTAAACGCGTGCCGCGCCGCATCTAGCTCTCTTGAGAACTGCTCCAACACGTCCTGTGTCTTGCTCAGGATTTGAGTGCTCAACGTTTTGTGAGTGGAACCAACGCAAGACGACTCGACGCCGCTCTCCATGGCAGATTTGAGTCCTCTCACGAGCTCAAAGGCTGATGAGCTGTTGCGCAAGCGTTTGAAACACGCGTCGATGAAGCTGCACAGCGCGTTTTCTATCCTCGATTTCTCAACTGTGAATGATTTAAAAATCGACTTCCATTCTCCTTGCTGCGATGGATCAAACGCATCAACCTTTGAAATTTCTATCGATAAACACAGAGCGTCGACTCTTTCAGCAATATCGACGATTGCATCCGATTCGAGCGTCATCGCAGTGAGCCGAGGCGTGAGAAACGTCTTCAAATCCTTGACCACTATTGTCATTTCGATGAATTCGTCGCACAACTTGGCGGCATGATCCGTCCGCGCGAATAATCGATCGCGGTCAAACTCCCATCTCGATTCCCTGTTTGATCGCGCTATGTCATCTCGCGTTCTATAGTATTCACTTTTCCACGCCTTTAGGATTTCGCTCGAAAGCCGAACTTGCTCCAGTACGACATCGGCGCGATCGCCATGGACAATTCGAACAATCAATTCTTGATAATGAACAGCGCCTCTCACGCGTCGAACGAGCAGCTCGGATAAGCTCATGAGCAAAGAACCCATGCGAGAGTCGTCGTTGTAATGATGCGATATCGTCCAAATCATTCTCAACGCTCGCAAGGTCGGAGAGATGCCCTGAAGCACGTTGGACAGTGGATCCTCAGCTAGCACTTTAAAATGACTCTCCAGCGCGAGTAAAAACTTGACGTTATCTTTGCACTCGTCGAATAGCTGCGCGAGATCAACCTCAAGCGAGCTGTAGGTAGATAAAAGTCGCCCCACACGATGAGATGCATCCGTTTTGCCTCGTTTCCTCACGTACTGTCGTAGCACCTCAACCGCGTTCGTCATGCACGGATCCTTGAGTTGCGTGATCAACCCGAGCAACTCGTCATGTCTCTCGCGCCAGATTTGAATCTCCCCGATTGGATCCAATTCCCCGCCTTTGCCATCGCCTCCTCGCTTTTCGCCTGAATTTCTCGCCTTTGCCGCGGACATGTAGGCACACCACTCGGTGAGCGCGCCCTCAATCTGATTGACGTATTCCTCGTCTTCGCTCGCCACTCCCGGATCCACCGTTTTCATCTCTCTCGTTTCATTCGGTAGCGGCGTCTGCAGCGCACCGACTGAATCGACACGCTTCGACGAAATTTGTTCCAAAAACTCCTGGATGTGTTGTGCGAATGAACGATTCACTGATTCTTCGCTCGCAGCGAGCGCCGGGGCGAAGAGATGCTCGAGCGTCGCGTTTAGTCCGCTCAAGCTCGCGCCTCGCGAGTAGTACCCATGCAAAGACGTTGAAAGAGCCTCTACGCTCAAATGCTCCTCTTCGTCGTCCGGTCGCACTATGAAGATCACAGGATCTTGACTACTATCCGCGATTTCGTCTCCCTTTGCCACGACGATCTCTCGCGTCGCGGTCTCAGTCTCAGTCGTTGCGTCGCATAGCGCCCCGTCTTCTTCCCGCGGCGTCTCCACGACGCGCTCGGAGATCACTCGCGGTGCGTTCGTAATGTCGCCCAAAAAGCCGCCGCGGTTCAACGAATCGTTCTTCTCTCGCGTCGTCGCCGCCACCGTGTTCGTCCTCGTCCTCGTCGTCGGTACCGTCGTCGTCGACGCTCGCAGTTTGATGACGAGCACCGTTCCCATCCCATTGTCCAAAAAGTCCAAGACGTCAGAGACCGCTCCCTCGGCGTACCCATCCACGACGCCGCGATCGCACAACTGTCGCGCCAAGCGTTCAATCCACGCGACGCGCGCGTCTTCCGCGTTCGCGCAACCGTGGTCCATCGCGGCGTCGCGCTGTGACGCGTCGGTCGTCGTGTTGACATTTATTCGAGCGACACTCATCATGGTTGACGATTCATATCGCTAAAATTAGAAGCGTTTGACTTTTGTTTTTGGAAGGAGGACCACGACTGAGGCGCGACGCAGAGCGCGACGCGGAGGACAGAGCGAGAGGAAGGGGGACGATGATTGAGGAGCTCGAACGGTACGCGAAAGAGAGCAAAGTCGACGAATTGTTTCGAGACTTGATGACGGGGTGTTTCAAGCAAAGGCCGAGCGCTCCAGTCAAATACATTTTGGAGTACTTGGCGAGCGAGTACCCAGAGGAAAGCCTCGAACACGCGAGAGCGTTCGTCGATTTGAAGAGCGGCATCTTGGACGCGACGATAACGACGACGAAGACGACGACGACGGCGATGACAGACGCCATCAAGGTCGAGGAACCTGTCGAAGAAGTTGAGGTTGAAAAGGCCATCGACGTCGCGGCCGACGCGCCAACGCAGGAGCTCGTCGCGTCCACAAAGGAAACAGAAGACGCGCGAGAGGATGATCAAACGTGCCTGGCGCCAGCTATGGCGACCGAATTGGACTCTGAGGACGTCGTCGACTCGCCGAGCGAAGACGCCTCGTCCACTCTTGAAACCGACGACGTCGCCGAAGAAGCGTCTGGTGAGACTGCTCTGTCAGCGGAAAAGTTGACCGAACAAACGTGACTTTCTTTGCAAATTACAACAATCTTCTAATCCTATCAATAACACCTCGGAGTTCTATTGGATTTTGCAAGCGCTTCATATCCACCTTGTACCGCTTGAGTTCGTTTTCAACCTCCCTAGAGACGTTACCGAGGTTCTCGCGACCGCCGCCGTGCTCTTCGCGCTCAAAGTTTTCCAAAACGTCGCGCACGACGCTCTCGCGATCCGTTGACATGTCTATCCACGCGTACTTGCCTTCTGGTTCGCCCCGAAACCACGTAAACTGGCGCTTGGCGTACGATCGAGTTGCCTTTTGCGTTTCTTCTAGAAATGCCAAGAGGCTTTCCTCCCCGAGCGTCGCTCTGTCAGACCTCAAGCGATCCAAGTACTCCATGGCTTGTCTGTAACCAATCGATCGAGCGGCCGTGTTCCCACCGGGCGCTATTCCCCGGTCCAACATCCACGCCGCTTCTTCCATCATCCCATCGCAAACCATTGACTCTACTCTATCATCTATGCGTCGGTACAAATCTAGTCTAGGAACCGAGAGGAAGAAACACCTGAAATCAAATCGCGCATCCGGCGTCGAAGAAAATTGCCGCACGTCCCGGCCCGTCTCGGTGACAATTTCGTACGCCCTCGTGAGACGATACCAATCGTTTTCACTCAAAGTTTCCGCCGAGTGCGCATCGCCCGCGTCTCGTAGCATGACCACCGCCGCTTTCCACCCGCCTCTTTCCTTTGCCGCGGACACATCAGCCTCTGCGCGTCGACGACTCTCCTCGGTGGATTTTGGCGCCGAAGGTTTGCCGTTTACCAGCCAACGCAGATACATACCAGACCCACCCACGACGATGGCTGTCTTTCCGCGCGCGTGTATGTCATCCAAGCATTCCAAAGCGGCGTCGTAATACGCAGCCGCGTCGCACTCCTCCTCAACCTCTCTCACGTCGAGCATGTGATGTCTCACGCGCTCTCTTTCGCTCGTCGTCACCTTGCCGCTGCCGACGTCCAAACTCTTGTAAATTTGCACGCTGTCGCACGATACAATCTCTCCACCGCCCCGAAGCCTACTCGCGAGCTCGATCGCCAGCGCCGATTTACCCGCACCCGTCGGTCCCGTGATCACCATCACCTTGCGTCGCTCATCCGCACTCGCACCGGACGTCGTACTCTTCGTCGTCGTTGAAAAACGCAAAACTCGCTCAGTTCTCCTCTTCGTCGCGTACGCGCACGTCGTCTTCGTCGTCGCGTTCACCGACAAAGAGGTGGAGACGAAACCACCGCGCGCGATCACCATCCTTCCGAGACGCGCGGACCCGGACGCGAGGCGTCGCATGCGATGAGCGACGAACGACGAACTTGGCGTCAAACTTTGGCGCTTTTCGTTCACTCTCGCCGCACGCGTCGTCTCGGGTGGCGTCGCGATGCGTGCGGGTGCCGCCGCCGATGCGGGCGAAGATTCCGACGTGGATTCCTTGGATGACGTCGAGATTGATGATCTCGTTGCCGTGTGCTACGCCGGGAGGTTGGCGAAGCGAGAGAGCGATGGGATGACGCACGAAACGCACAAGGTTGGCGGCGCACCGGTACCGATCATTGACGACGCGTCGACGGGTGAAGGGAAGGGTTTGGACGAAGATGCGGCTGTGGAGAGGGCGGCGCGCGAGCTGTTCGTGTCGTGCGAGCGATGCGGCGAGACGATGACGCTGGTGGCGCAGACGTACGCGCCGGTTTCGTCGGTTCGAGAGCGCGCGCTTTACGTGTACGCGTGCGTTCGTTCGGCGTGCGGCGGCAAGTCTTGGGTGTGCGTTCGCGGACAAAAAGCGAATTCGAGAGGCGAGGACGACGTCAACGGCGCGGGCGCGAAAGACGCCGCCATGGTTGCCGATTCGGTGGATGCGGACGCGACGCGCGTCCCCGCGTCCACCGGCGTCGTCGAGTTGGCGCCGGCGATGGTCGACGACTGGGATAATCCAGAAGCGAGCGAATGGTGCGGCGGTGGCGGTGACGGCGACGACACGGACGCTCTCGCGGCGGAATTAGATGCCATGTTGGCGATCAGCACGGGCGGCGCGAGTGCGAGCGCGTCTTCAGTGACGACCAAAAAGGCGAGCGCGAAGACGGATAACGAAGACGCCGTAGCGAAAGCCGTGCGCAAAGCTTACAACGCGGCGTGCTCCAGGCAACTGGTGGAGTACTACGTCGTGGCGGATAGCGAACCGATGCCCACGAAAGAACTTTCGAGCAAAGATGCTTCGAGAGTGGCAGAGCTTCTGGCAGAGTACGCCGAGCGGGAAGGCATGTCGGTGGACGAAGTCGCGGCGGCGCACGATGTGGAAGCCGACACAGAATGGGGTGCAGAAACGTACGAATCTGCAGCAGCGACAAACGTCGACTTTGCATATCTCAAGTTTAACAAGCGCCTGCAGCGAGCTCCAGACCAATGCATGCGGTACGAGGCCAAGGGTATGAAGTTTTTATGGCCAAACGCGTCGCCGCCGCAATCTCCGAACTGCTCTCAATGCGGTGCGTCATGCGTGTGCGAGCTCCAGTTCACGCCCGCGCTTCTGCGCGACGTAGAGGATGCCGTCGGTATGTATAAAGGTGACAAAAGTTACCTCGCGTCCGAGGAAGAGCTTCTGGCGTGGGATTGGCAAACCGTGTGCGTGTTCACCTGTCCTGATTCGTGCGCTGCGGACGTAGACGGTCAAGGTGAGGTTCGATACGTGCGCGAGAGCGTCGTGGTCGCGGAGAGCGAAGCGAGCGGCGATTCACTCCTCAAAGCGATGCAACAATAGTAGACAATTCGTGTACTCGTACTGTAGTTGAGCGACTTTGTACGAAAATTGAAAAAGCTGTAGTTGACCGAGTCGCGCTGATAACACTTCACTCTTTACCTTCACGAGTGAAGGTGAAGAGACGTCACACGTCGTTTCTTTGCTCGAGCATCAAGCCTCCACTCGTCTGGCATCATGAGCGAAAAGTGGACGGCGGCTCGAATAGCGCTCGCCATAGGGTTATTTATTCTCGCCGGTTTCGCTGAGATTGGTGGATGCTATCTCGTGTGGAAAACGTTCCGTCTGAAGCAGCACGCCTTGTACGCCGTGGCTGGCGCGGTAACGCTCTTCGCGTACGGATGTACGTTCGTCGCCATGCCAATGGATGACTTTGGGCGCGCTTTGGCAGTTTATGGGGGGTTTTTCATCGCTTTGAGTTACGCTTTCGGCGCGCTGGTTGACGGTTTCACACCCGACGCTGGGGACTTCATTGGAGCCAGCATAGCCGTCGTCGGCGTGCTAGTCTGCATGCTCTGGCCGAGATGATGGTGATGCTGATGATGTGAAGTAAATGCTAAGTGATCGCAATACATGTACTAGTACTAGGGGGATTCTAACTGTGTGTAGCTCGTAGCTGCCGCTACGCTGTGGAGTGGCGTTTTGTAACTATAGAAATGGCTTGAACGGACGAGGACGAATTTCAATTTTTGACTTGCACCAAGGACAGCGCCTCTTCGCCTTGGGGACCTGCCAAACCCTTTGTGCGCATTCTCCGCATTGTCTGACGTGCTGGCAAGGGTAAAACATGTGACGCACGACTCCGTCGTCGTCGTCAAACGCCGTGAGACAAATTCCGCACTCTTCGTGATTACCAGACATGACTCTCAAATCAAACACGACGCTCGAAGGCTCGCCACCCTCGACGTCTTGCACGACCTTCTCCACGTCGACCTCGTCAACGGTGGCGTCGTTATCGGCGCAGAGCCCGTTCGGTCCATCATCGTCGTTTTCAGTCTGAGTAGCCGCGTCCATGCCCGAGCGAACGACAGTCGCACCGATAGCCTTTACAAAGCCCCTCATGACACCACCCTGCGCGTTCGTCGCATCAGCCAACGCAATTCTTCTACGCTTCAAATCTACACCCACGCTCGGGCTCGCGCTTTCTCGCGCCGCGCTCGCCCGTCGAGCCGCGGCGAGTTCTTTCAACACTCCGCCGCTTCTGCCTGTTGCCGACGCCTCTGACGCACGACGAGCGTCTCCCTCGTTCTCTCGATCCCTGCTGTCCTGCCGCTCTCCTCTCCGCCCGGTGTCCGTCGTCGTCGTCGTCAGCGACGCCGTTCCCACCCCCGCATCGCTCGCGCTCGTCGTCGCATTCATCGTCAGGCAACGTTCGACGTGCATGGCGACGAGGGCGACGTGCACAGACTTGTCGCACACGGGACACGCGGCGAGACGACTGCCCGATACGCGCATCGTGACGTCTTTCGTCATCACGTTTTATCCCGCCGCCGCCGTCGTCGTCGTCTCCGCGGCGTCGGTGACTGGAGTGTCACGTTCTTCTGCTCTGGCTGTCTCTGGAAAGTTTGAAATTTCTATGTGAAGCGCGCGAAGACGACGCACCGGCGAGAGAACGAAATCGCATCGCGCTGCTTCGCGGGAACGGTCGAACGTTCGTAAATAAGGGACAATATTTTATTAAAAGTATTAAAAGGAGTAAAAGTGATCCAACATCAAAAATTAGAGCGAGGTCAACTCGCCAATATTATTTTCAACAACACAAATAGCAACGCGTGAACAATTCCACGTCGTTTTACACACGCGCGCCTCACTGCCATAGTCGGTGATGACGGTGGCATAAGAGGTGCGTCCAATGATACTTAATAGTGATATATTTGGATATTTGGTTTTTTTCTGGTGGTGTAAGAGTAAAAGAGCCGAATATCGCGCAAGAAATCTTGACGATGATTACTTGCGTCGCTTTACGCGAGCTTTGAATCGTTCTCAGCCTCGTGCTCGAGTTGCGCGAGCGCGAACGGGTACGCCGCGGCGCAGCAGTAATCTTCAAACCAGTTTCCGATGACGTTGCGCTTATCGCGAAGCTCTCTGCGCATGGAGGCGATGCAAAACATCATGATGAAGTACATAGTCCATGCGACCGTCGTCGTGTTGTGGCCGGTGCCCGTGGCGCACAAGCAGCCGAACCAGGTCCACAAGAGACCGGTGACGACGGCGCCGTTGAGCATGGCAACCTTCTCTTCAGTTCCGACAGCAACCTTCGTCTTTCTGACGGCGTCGAACGGGAAGACGAAGCTCTTGACGAGAGCGATGACTCGGGTTTTGGCATCTGGAGCGGAAGCAGTAGCTGTTTCCGGGTTGTACGCTTCGAGGAAATCCCAGATGCACGTGTTGAAGCCCTTTCTCTTTTGCTTCAGTTCAATATCGCCCCCTTCTTCCCTGAGCACACGCCAGAGAGAAATGATCATGAAGTTGAGAGCCATGGTGAATGGGAAGCCAGCGATAATGGAAACACCTTGCACCATCGTCAAGCTTCCACCAACAGTGAGCGCAGTGGCAAGAGCACCTTCGGTGCACGCCCAGTAAACCTTTTGCAAGACTGGCGGGTTTTCATAGCCACCAGCGGAGATCAGGTCATCAACGTAAGAACCAGAATCACTCGATGTGATGAAATAGAGGATGACAGCAACCAAGATGATAAGTTGCAGCAGGGTCGCGAGCTTGCCGTAAGGTTCGACGACATCAAGAATCATGTCGTCGCCACCTCGGCACGCGAGAGCATAGTAACCCTTCTTAGCGAGCGCTATGGCAGCGTCCGAAGTTGGCACCGAGTCGGTGTAACCGAGGCTGGCGCAATTGATTTCGCCTGCATCGGCTGTGCTGCCAGATGTGATAGATCCCATAAAATTGACGGTGGTTTCGTCGCCCAGGGCGAGTTCTGCAACCTTTTGCATCTTGATGCCAAGCGAACCGAGAGTCGTCAAGTAGAAGAAGCCGAACGTGATCGGCGCGAGGAACGCACCCTTAATCACTTGGCCGACAGTTCTACCGCGAGAAATTCTCGCGATGAACATGCCGACGAACGGGGCCCAGGAGATCCACCATCCCCAGTAGAAGATGGTCCAGGTATCCATGAAGCTGGAGTTCGTCCTGTAACCCCACATTTCGTTCAACTTTTCAGTTGTGGGCATTGCAGTACCGCTCGCCGCGCGTGCGGTGGCGATGGCGTCGACAGAGCTCGTTTTTCCCCAAGTGAGATCTTTCCAGGTTGTTGAGCCCGTTGTTTCGCCGGTCAGGACGGCGGTGAGCGCCGGCCAGGTATCGCAATCCCAACCAACTTGCGTCACCCACTGGAGGTAGTTGCCGCACGACTGCACAAAGGAGTTGAGCAAGAAAAACGGGCTGTCAGCCGCGTAAAGACTTGCGAGGAAGACGAGGCCGATCGAGAAAGTAATCTTCGAGAGAACTCTGATACCGTTCTTCAAGCCGAGAACGACAGAAGTCGCCGCGACGGCGGTGATGATCCAGATGACCAAAAGTTGCGCCGTCTGCGTGTTGGAGACGTTGTGGTTGAGGCGCATCATGGCGTTAATGATAGTACCGACTCCGAGACCGAGCGAAGTGCACACACCAAACGTCGTAGTCGCGATAGAAAGAGCATCAATGCAATCGCCGAGCAAACCGTTGACGTTTTCACCCAAGAGCGGGTAGAAAGCGTAGCGGATGGTCATCGGCTTGCCATGGCGATAGCACACGATGCCGAGAACCATGGCGACAAGCACGTACGGAATCCATGCGTGTAAACCCCAGTGGAACAAGGTGATGAAAAGAGCTTGTTGAGCTTTTTGATCATCGTTTACGATAGGAACCTTGTTCGGCAGATAAGCTGCGCTGCCGCGGTAGTACCACATGGGTTCAGCGACGCCAAACTTGTACAAGCCGACGCCGATACCGCAAGCGAAAAGCATGGAAAACCATTCGTAATTGCTGAATGCTGGTTCTTCGTCATCGCGACCGAGCTTTACGTCCTTGTACTTTGTGAACAAAAGATACAAAACGAACATGAACCAGAGATCCTGCGTTACGATGTAGAACCAGGTCCAGTTCGCTGTCACCCAACTCTTGCCCTGCGCGACGTAGTCGTTTGAGTCACCATGGGTGAGGTTCCACACGATGAACGTCCACAGGACGGCAGACGACAAAGCGGTGGTAACCCAGTTAATACGGAGCATCTATGTGTGTCGAATATATAAGTCATCGTCAGTGTCCCTTCGATAGCTGTTCGGCAGCCTCGTAGTCACTTTTCCAGTGAAGTGATCGAAATTTCATTTCTTCTCTTCTGCAGAGTTGCGACGACGTCACAGTCGCTGAGCTGAAATCGCGCGTAGTCGTCACAGAATCTTCACGTGCGAACCACGACGTATTGTATCGCGCGCGCGTTTCGAAACGTACCGGAATGCCCGCGATATCGAGAGAGAGCCAACGGTTCGGTCGAACGAATCGTTTCACATTTTCCTCGTTCTTGAAATCCGTCGGGTCGTTGGCCGAAGCCCGAGCTGGAGCTTCGCTCATGTTGTCCGAATACACAAAGCGCGCGCGTTCAAAAGAAACTTCGACTTTGAGCTTTCGCGAGTCGTTCTTTCGGTCGCGCGATGGGTACCAGTCCCGTCGCGTTGTGCCGCATTCGCGCGCGCATTCGTGATCAGAAAATTAATTCCGCAGTGCCAGCTGGCATGCGCTTTTTGAAAAACGTAGCCACAATCGACGGGTCATGAACCGTCAAAGAGTGCCGAAATCACAAAGTCCACGTCAGCATCGCCTCTTACCCCTATAAACTGTTTGTGCATATAAAATATCAATAACGCGCACACAATCTCGAGCACCAGATTTCCCGCCAAAACGTGCGAGTTCCTTCACGTCTCGAGGGTATGTACACAAAGCTGATTTGTTTCGACTTTTTTGATTGATTGATTGATTTGATTGATTTGATTGACGGAACGCGACGCCGACGACAGTGTGCGGCGACTGATAAAGAAAGCGAGCGAGCTGACGATTGAGGTGCACGCGATGGGTACCACGATGATGAAGACGATGTCGACGGCGACAAAGGCGTCCTCGATTAAGGCATCCTCGAAGAATAAGACTGCTCGCCCGGATAACGCGGGCAACTGCGCACTGAAACGCGGATCGACGATGCGGCGCTCGGCGAGGAAGGAAAACGGCGAAGACTGCGCGACGCCAAGCGAGGGTGGTCGTCGCGGTGCCCTGCTCGGAGCTGCGTTGGCGGGCTTGGGCGTCGCCTTTGGCGGACAGACGTCCGCAAACGCGGCGTTGCCCCAGGAGCTCACCGAACCGGACAAAATCTTTAGCGAAGACTTCAACGTCTCGTTTGCCGGGCTTGAAGTCGATCACAAGGATCTGATTTACGCTCTCGTGATTGGACAAACCATCGGGTTCATCGGTTCCGCGGTCGGAGGCGCCGAAGCGAGAAAGCGCGCCGAAGAGATCGAACGTCTGAACGCGACCTTGCTCAAGGTGAATAAAGAGGTGCGAAAGGAGCTCAGGTCTACCCAAGGACGTAAAGTGGCGACTCCGACTGATTCCACGGACGAGGGATCGAGCGAGGTTGTCATCGAGATTATCTCTCTGTTGAAGGCAGGCAAGGCGAAATTGAAGCAACAGTCGGCGAAGGATGCGAAGATTTCCTTCAACAGAGCGTTGGAGCTCATCAAATCGAACCGGGACGCGTTGAAGGAGCCCTGGAAGGCTGTGCGTAAGGCTGAACGCGGTCTCGGTGCCGCTTCTGCGAGATTGGGAGAGTACGAGGAGGCGCTCACCCACATGAAGACGGTTTTGAGCTTGTCCACGGAGCACAACGATTCCACCGTGGCCACCGACGCGTACGGCATCATCGCCGACATTTACGCCGACATGGACCAAGTGGAAATCGCCGCGGACTGGTATGACAAGTACTTTGCCGCTCTCGCGCGCGAAGAGTCTGAAGAACGCGCGCAATCTGCCCGCTAAGGATTACGTCGCAGCAGTAACCCCTTCTTTTTGTAAAACTATCAACCAAGTCCAACAACTCGACTAATCTGTTGCTCCGCTTCCTCACTTCGAGTCCGCGAATGCAGCGCGCGTCCCCACGGATCGCCGCACTCACTCTTCACGTTAAAAACGCGAATTCGAACACGCGTCGTAGATTCGGCGCGCAACCGCTGGTTCTCGTCCGAGGTCCGTGCCGTAGGAGTGCCGAGCTGCGAGCAGGACGAGCTCCTAGTAGAAACATCCTCGTAGCGAGTAGCGCGAACGAGCACTCACACGTCG